>Ga0105164_10001567_pt1 | contig 14658 bp, 13 predicted proteins | sample VDWuncwatermetaG_FD_89674 | JGI IMG/M metagenome (GOLD analysis project Ga0105164, IMG submission 89674) | Wastewater microbial communities from Netherlands to study Microbial Dark Matter (Phase II) - VDW unchlorinated drinking water | ecosystem: Environmental > Aquatic > Freshwater > Drinking...
TAACGCTGGTGAGATAGATTAGCGGCCATCGCGGGGTTGGTGTCTCGCTCCCCCGAAGCTTCGGGGTCGCTGTGACACCAACCCCTTGTGGCCGCTACTGCGATTAATAGATATCAGAGGTTAAATATGTTATTAACAGTAGACATAGGCAATACAAGCATAACATTCGGAATATTTCGAGGCAGTAAGCTTGCCAAAATTTTTAGAATAAGTTCAAAGATTCCGTTTAATGCATCACTTTTAAAAAAGATAAAAGGCATTGACGCGGCAATTATTTGCAGTGTTGTGCCGAAGCTGACGCCGGTTGTAGCGAAAACGATTAAGCGGGCAAGCGGCGTTGCGCCGGTTATTGTCGGTAAGGATATAAAATTACCGATAAAAAATAATTATAAGAATCCGAAAGAAGTCGGTCAGGACAGGCTTGTCGATGCTATTGCGGTAAGAGAAATTTACGGAACACCGGCCATAATCGTTGATTCAGGGACAGCGATAACTTTTGACTACATCTCAAAAAAAGGAGAATATGAGGGCGGGCTTATAGTGCCTGGCATAGACATTTCGCTAAAGGCGCTTTACGAAAAGACAGCGTTATTGCCGGATGTGAAGCTAAAGGACGATAAGGGCCTTACGTTTATAGGCAAAGATACGGTTAACAGCATCAAGAGCGGCTTGTTAAATGGCTTTGGTAGCATGAATGACGGAGTGATTTACCGGATAAGAGCCAAATATGGCAAAGATATAAAAGTTATCGGCACAGGCGGATATATAGGTTTAATAAAGAAGTATTCCTCATCAATAGATGTAATAGACGAATTCTTGACTTTAAAAGGCCTTAGTATCATATATAAAAAATACTTGACATCCAACCCGGCTTAAATTATAATGTATTAAAATTAGCACTCATGGTTTGAGAGTGCTAATTCTTACCGAGTTTAATCTAACCAAACTCAAATATATAAAACAATTTATTGAAAGGGGTGTGTATGGCTATTAAACCATTAGGTGAACGTGTCCTTGTGAAGCCGCTTGAAGCGGAAGAAAAAACTGCAGGCGGAATCATTCTGCCTGATACGGCAAAAGAAAAGCCGTCCAAGGGCGAGGTCATTGCTGTAGGTAAGGGCAAGCTTTTAGAAGACGGCACAATTAAGCCGTTAGAGGTTAAACAGGGCGATCAGATTTTATACGGTAAATATTCCGGTTCAGAGATTACTCATGACGGTAAGGATTATCTGATATTAAGAGAAGAAGAGATTTTGGCGATAGTAAAATAAACGAGGAGGGGAAATTCAATGGCAAAGCAGCTGAAATATAATGAAGAGGCAAGGCGCGCCATATTAAGCGGCGTGGAACAGCTTGCAAGAGCGGTAAAAGTGACGCTCGGCCCTAAAGGCAGAAACGTTGTATTGGATAAGAAATTCGGCGCGCCTACTATTACAAAAGACGGCGTGACAGTAGCGAAAGAAATCGAATTGAAAGATCCATTCGAGAATATGGGCGCAGAAATGGTAAAGGAAGTCGCGTCAAAGACAAGTGATGTTGCCGGCGACGGAACCACAACAGCCACAGTGCTCGCGGAAGCGATTTACAGGGAAGGCCTGAAGAACGTTACCGCAGGCGCCAATCCGATGGCATTAAAAAAAGGAATCGAAAAGGCGGTTGAAAAGGCAGTAGAGCATTTGAAGGCCCTTTCTAAACCGATTAAGGATAAAAAAGAAATTTCACAGGTAGCTACTATCGCTGCGAATAACGACAGTTTTATCGGCAACTTAATCGCCGAAGCAATGGATAAAGTCGGCAAAGACGGCGTTATTACAGTCGAGGAAGCAAAGGCGACAGAGACAAAGCTCGAAGTAGTGGAAGGCATGGAATTCGACCAGGGGTATCTTTCTCCGTATTTTGTGACAGACGCGGAAAAGATGGAAGTAGCCATTGACGATCCGTATATTTTGATTCATGAGAAGAAAATTTCCGTGATGAAAGATATGCTTCCTTTATTGGAAAAGATTGCCCGCACCGGTAAGCCGCTTCTAATCATCGCAGAAGAGGTTGAAGGCGAGGCGCTTGCTACATTAGTTGTCAATAAGCTTCGTGGTACATTAAATTGCTGCGCAGTAAAAGCCCCTGGTTACGGCGACAGGCGTAAGTCAATGCTTGAAGATATCGCAGTGCTCACAGGCGGCAGGGCAATTACAGAAGATATAGGCGTAAAGCTTGAGTCAATAGGCCTTGAGGATTTAGGCAGGGCAAAGAGAGTCAGCATAGATAAAGACAATACGACAATTATTGAGGGCGCTGGCAAGACCCAGGCCATCAACGGCAGAATCAACCAGATAAAAAAGCAGATAGAGACATCTGATTCTGATTATGACAAAGAGAAATTGCAGGAGCGGCTTGCTAAATTGGCAGGCGGCGTCGCGGTTATCAATGTCGGCGCATCAACCGAGACGGAAATGAAAGAAAAGAAAGCCCGCGTAGAAGACGCGCTTCACGCAACAAGGGCAGCGGTTGAAGAAGGCATTGTGCCTGGCGGCGGTGTCGCATTATTGCGTTGTATCCCTGAATTGGGAAAGATGAAGCTTACCGGCGATGAGCAGATAGGCGTGGAGATTGTAAGGCGTTCGCTCGAAGAGCCTATCCGTCAGATCGCGGCAAACGCGGGCCTTGAAGGTTCAGTTGTTGTACAAAGAGTAAAAACCGAAAAGACCAACGTCGGTTATGACGTCAACAAGGATGCTTACGTTGATATGTTTGAGGCAGGCGTAATCGATCCGACGAAAGTTACGCGTTCAGCGCTTCAGAATGCGACATCAATAGCGGCCTTAATGTTAACAACAGAGGCTTTGATTACTGACATACCTGAAGAGAGGAAAGAAATGCCTCCGATGCCCGGAGCTGGCGGTTATGGTGGAGGGATGTATTGATGAATCTACAACCATTAGGCGATAAGGTAATAATCGAGCGCCTGAAAGCAGAGGATAAAACAAAAGGCGGTATAATATTGCCTGATAATGCGAAAGAAAAACCGCAGGAAGGCAAGGTTATATCTGTAGGTAAAGGCAAGGTTTTGAAAAACGGCAAAACCATTGCGCCTGATGTTAAAGCCGGTGATAAGATTCTTTTCGGCAAATACTCCGGCAGTGAAGTCAAGGTCGGCGACAAGGAGTATTTGATCATTGAAGCCGATGATATTCTGGCAGTGATTGCTTAACAGGCGAAAGCGATAAAATTGGTGTAGGGGCGGGTTTAAAACCCGCCCCTACATTTTGTTTATGTTGTTAATAAAACAGAAAGTTTGATAAAAAGTGAAAAAAATCGGGAATATTTTAGTGTTGTAATTGTTATAATAGTACCATGAAGATATCAAAATATTACAAAATAAATATAAATATTACAAGTATATTGACCCTGCTTGTATTTTTATGCTCGCAAACAGCCTTAGCAGGATATGATTGCATACGCGGTATGCAGGCAGAAGAGGGGTCTGTAGAAGCTACCTTAGCCAGTGCAATAGGAAATGCAACAGGCGCTATGACACCGGCAGAAATAGCCAAGGCTTTGAATAAAATGAAATCAGCCGGACGTTTGCTTGCAAATTATGATTCTAAAATTTTATCAGAAGGGGATTTTTATTATTCGCAGGGCAAAATTCAAGCAGTACTAAAAGCGGATCAGGTGTTGATAGATTTTCTTAAAAGGTGTAAAGATTTTGAAATATGGCGTTTTAGATTGAGCAAAAACGATGCGGATTTGTTGTATTTAATCAGAGATAAAACGAAAGACGGTTTTATAGGGTGCATCTGGAAAGGCAGGCTTTTAGACAAAGAAAGCATGAAGAGAGTTTATGAAGATCTTGTCAGCGAACATGTTATATCTGACAGGCGTTCTTACAAAGACTTACGATTTCCTAGGTTGAGCAAGCAGGAAATAGATTTTTATGATGCAGAACGACACAGGATACATATAGAAGCAGTAGGTTTCGGGATGCTGCTCGGCAAATCCGAGGCAGACGTTCATTACGACATAATGTTAGGTTTTAATAATCTAGGTACTTTAGGCCTGCCAAATGTGGCAGTTGTTCCTGAAGGAAGGGGCGAGCTTGTATTAGTACTGCCGAGTTTTATGGGATTATATGAAAAAGATAACGGCTTAGCTATTGTTAACAGAGATGATTCCAGAGAAAAAGCATATCAAGATTTTATTAGTAGAATGAAATCAATTTTTGGTGATAGAGTTAAAATAGGCGAGAGAGTTTGGAATTTGGGGCATAATTATTGGATTAAGACTTTTCACATGATGGAATTAATAGTCCCCAGGGATTTACTGCCAGAGGTTGTCGCTGAATTAAAATTATCTCCTATTATAGCCTCTGCCACAGGCGCTGAAGTGGCTGACGAGATCGAAGGAATAGTCGCTGATTCCGCGTTAGCTGAAAATCACCCATTGCGCGATATGTTTAATGAAAATCTTGAAATATTGCGTACTGCGAATATCTCATATTCTGATCCGGAGTCAAGCGCTGCATTGTTTCGTGTTACAAAGGCATTGCGTGCAGGATTGCTTGCGCTATCGAAGCAGCAGGAATTGGTTGATCGGATAGGGCATGCTAGACAGGCATTGACAGGGTTGGAAAATCAATCAATAGCGCGGGCTGAAGGTGATTCTGTCGGCGATAGAATCAGACGAGGCATAAGCGGGCTTCCAGAGGCTGGACAGCCTGCAGGCGAATCAGGTAAGCCCGAAGTTTCCGAAGCGCAAAGGGCGAAGTTTTTAGCTACAACTGTGCCCAGCGCATTTGACGATGGTGTGTCAAAGATAAGGCAGGTCGCCAAACTTAAGGTGCTGGCTGTCAGCGAGACAAAAGATGCAGAGATGATAATCGAAGAAATTCTGCTCGGCGGGTTATTTCTGGAAACCGGCGAACAGATTACAGCGGATAATATAGATTTTTATCCTATCGACGGCGGATTGACTCTTGGCGACATAGAAAGCATCAGAAAACAGGCGAGCAAAGTAAGCGCTGTCATAATTGATATATCCGATAGCAATTCCAGAGAATCTATTGTGGAAGTTCTCAGCGCGGAAGATATACCGGTAATAGAGCTTAAGGAGAGAAGCGAAAAGGGTTGGAGAGAAGCATTGGTTGCGGTATAAGCAGAAACAGCTGAAGCGGCCACAAGGGGTTGGTGTCACAGCGAGCGAAAGCGAGCGAGACACCAACCCCGCGATGGCCGCTAGTGTAAAATTTTTACTGTAACATGCAATTTCTATTGCATTTTGCGCAAATCTTGATATAATATATAAAATTAATAAGGAAGTCCCTCGCGACTAAACGCGAGACAATGGTCGCTCGGGACGATTTTTCATCCAAAAAGATTCTACTGGAAAAATCGGAGGGATAATATATGGGCATGTGGCTTGGAAGAGGCAGAAAGGCAAGGCGTTGCTATGGGTTTGATGAAATAGCGCTGGTGCCGAGTAAGATAACAATTAATCCCAATGAGGTTGATACGTCATTTCAGATAGGCCAAAAGAAATATGAGGTGCCTATACTCGCTGCTGCTATGGATGGCGTTGTCGACGTCAAGTTTGCGATTTCAATGGGCAAGATGGGCGGCCTGGCGGTTTTAAACCTTGACGGCGTTCAGACAAGATATGAAAACCCTGATGAGGTCCTGGATAAGATAGCGCATGCCACGCCTGAACAGGCGACACAGCTTGTGCAGGGGCTCTACACAAAACCGATCAAAGAAAACCTGATTGCAAAAAGAATAGAGCAGATAAAAAAGGCAAAAGTGCCTGCAATCGTCAGCACCATACCGCAGCACGCGGAAAAGTTCGGGGCGATTGCCGAGCGGGCAGGCGCTGATATATTTATAGTCCAGTCAACAGTAACAACGGTTAAACATGTTTCCACGGAATACAAGACCCTTGACTTTACAAAATTTTGTAAAAAAATGAAGATCCCTGTAATAGTGGGCAATTGTGTCACATATGAAGTCGCGCTGGAACTTTTTGAAACAGGCCTAAGCGGCATTTTAGTAGGCATCGGCCCTGGCGCTGCCTGCACAACGCGCGGTGTTTTGGGCATAGGCGTGCCGCAGGTTACGGCCACCTGTGATTGCGCCGCAGCAAGGGATTTTTACTACAAGAAAACAGGAAAATACATACCGATAATTACCGACGGCGGAATGAATACCGGCGGAGACATATGCAAGGCGTTCGCATGCGGTGCAGACGCTGTTATGGTCGGCTCGGCGTTCGCGCGCGCAAAAGAAGCTCCCGGACGAGGGTTTCACTGGGGCATGGCAACCCCGCACGCAAACCTTCCGCGCGGCACGCGCATCAGAGTAGGCACTACAGGAACGCTTGAAGAGATATTATACGGGCCTGCGAGATTAGACGATGGTTCGCAAAATCTCATGGGCGCTTTAGAGACAGCAATGGGCAGTTTAGGCGCGAAGAATATCCGCGAAATGCAACTGGTTGATATTATCATAGCCCCTTCTATTAAGACAGAAGGAAAAATATTTCAACAGACACAACGTGTTGGAATGGGGAAGTAGTTAGCTTAAATTTCAAATTTCAAAATCCAAATTACAAATGAATCTTTTAATATTTAAATCATTAAATTATTTGGATTTGGAAGATTTATTTGTAATTTGAAATTGGGATTTTGGATTTTTATGAAGCATTCTGACTTTGTCCACCTGCACGTCCACACGCAATACAGCCTTCTTGACGGAGCCTGTCTTTTACCAAATCTTATAAAAATGGCACAAGATTATAGGATGCCGGCATTGGCTATTACTGACCACGGCAATATGTTCGGCGCCATTGAATTTTATCAGGCATGCATAGACGCCGGGGTAAAACCTATCATAGGCTGCGAAATTTACATAGCCAACGGGTCCCGTTTCGACAAAACCGCAAGTATAGGCGAAGAAAAATCACACCATTTTACACTCCTTGCAAAAGATGAAACAGGATATAAAAATCTGATGAAACTCGTCTCTGCCGGGTTTCTGGAGGGTTTTTATTACAAGCCCAGGATAGACAAGGAACTTTTGAGCCAGCATTCAAAAGGCCTTATCGGCTTAAGCGGATGCCTTAAGGGGCAGTTTGAAAGATGCCTCTCTTCAGGCAGCATGGAAAACGCGCTTAAGGCCGGCAATGAATTTAAAGAAATACTGGGGCCGGAAAATTTTTATATTGAGATAATGAATAATTCGCTGCCTGAACAGAAAAAAATAAACAAAAACGTGGTAGAGGCGGCAAAAAAACTGGGCGTTGGAATTGTCTGTACCAACGATGTCCATTATCTGAAGAAACAGGACGCGTACGCTCATGACGCGCTTCTGTGCATACAGACCCAGACAATGCTTGATGACCCGAACAGGATGAAGCTGGCGACAGACGAATTTTATTTCAAATCGCCTGACGAGATGAAGGCTTTATTTGCGGAGCTGCCCGAAGCGGTAGCTAATACGGTGGAAATCAGCAATAAATGCAATGTAGAGCTCGATTTTACGAAAACTTTCCTGCCGCATTACAAGACGCCTGACGGTACTCCGAGAGATAAATTCCTGGAATCGCTTGTAACCAGCGGCGTTGAAAAAAGATATAAAACAATAGACGATAAATTAAAACAGCGCGTTGATATGGAATTATCCGTAATCAATAAAAGCGGCTACGTCAGCTACTTTTTAATAGCGTGGGATTTTGTCAATTACGCAAAACAGCACGGCATACCCGTAGGCCCTGGCCGCGGCTCTGCGGCAGGTAGCGTAGTCAGCTATGCCCTGGGGATAACTGATATTGATCCTTTGAAGTATGGCTTAATCTTTGAAAGATTTTTAAACCCTGACCGCGTAAGTTTGCCTGATATAGATATAGATTTCTGTTATGAGCGAAGGAGTGAGGTTATTGATTATGTCGTCGGTAAATACGGCAAGGATAATGTCGCGCAGATTATTACTTTCGGCACCATGCAGGCAAAAGCGGTTGTGCGCGATGTAGGCAGGGTAATGGGCATGCCGTACATAGACGTGGATAAAATCGCGAAGTTAATACCTGTTGAGTTGGAAATGACTCTGGAAAAAGCCCTTCAGGTTGAGCCGGAGCTGGAAAAATTATACAAATCCAATTCCCAGATAAGGCAATTGATAGATACCTCAAAGGTGCTGGAAGGCCTGTCAAGGCACGCGTCAACGCACGCTGCAGGAGTGGTTATCAGCGAGAAGGCCCTGACAGAACATATACCTTTATATAAGACAAGCGACGAAGAGCAGATTATAACAGGATATCCTATGGGTTCGCTTGAGAAGATCGGGCTTTTAAAAATGGATTTTCTCGGTCTTCGCACGTTGACCGTCATAGACGAGGCGGTAAAACTTGTAAAGAAGACAAGAGGCGTTGACGTAGATATAAATAATATACCGTTGGACGATGGAAAAACTTTTCAGCTTCTTGCAAACGCAGAGACGTTCGGCGTATTCCAGCTTGAGTCAAGCGGCATGAGAGACCTGCTCAAGAAACTTTGCCCGACCACTTTTGAAGATATCATAGCCTTGCTCGCGCTTTACCGTCCAGGCCCTATAGGCAGCGGCATGTTGGATGATTTCATTAAGCGTAAACATGGGCATGTAAAAATAGTTTACGACCATCCTGTGCTTGAGCCGATTTTAAAGGAGACGTACGGTGTAGTCGTGTATCAGGAGCAGGTTATGCGCATAGCAAGCGACTTGGCAGGTTTCAGCATGAGCCAGGCGGATTCGCTGCGCAGGGCGATGGCGAAAAAGCATCCTGAAGTGATGGAAAAGATGCGCGTGAATTTTGTCGAAGGCGCGATAAAAAAAGACGTAAATAAAAGGATTGCGGAAAAGGTCTTTGGCCTAATAGAACATTTTGCCTCCTACGGCTTCAATAAGTCACATTCAAACGCATACGCAATGATTTCATACCGCACGGCGCACCTGAAGGCTAATTTTCCGATAGAATTTATGACAGCGCTTCTGACAAGCGAGCGCGCCAACACGGATAAAGTCGTTATCTACATCGAGGAAGTTGAAAGAATGGGCATAAAGGTGCTGCCGCCTGACATCAACGAGTCGGAGCTGAAATTTACAGTAACAGGAAAGGATATAAGATTCGGCCTGTCCGCTGTAAAAAATGTCGGCGAGGGCGCGATAGAATCGATTCTCGCGGCGCGCGCAAAAAAAGGAAAATTCACGTCACTTAGCGATTTTTGCGAAAACATAGATTCCCGCCTGGTAAATAAAAAGGTTTTAGAGAGCCTGATAAAATGCGGGGCATTTGACAGTTTTAAGTTATTCAGGTCGCAGCTCTTGATTATGATGGATAAGGCCATGGAGATGGCAGGTAATATTCAGAAAGACAGGTCCTGCGGCCAGCTGTCGTTTTTCGATAATTTCAAGGACAGGCAGTCGGATTTCAAAAATGATTTTACCGACGTGCCTGACATAAAGGAATGGCCTGAAAGCCAGCTGTTGAGCTTTGAAAAACAGATGCTGGGCTTTTATGTTACCGGGCACCCTTTGGCGAAATACGAAAAGGCCTTAAAGACATTTTCCACTTTAAGCACCGCGAGATTAAAAGAAGGCGCTGAAAATCAAAGTATCTCAATAGGCGGAATTATTAACAGGCTTAAAAATACAGTCACAAAAAAAAGCAATGAAAGAATGGCTATTATGATGCTCGAGGACCTGGATGGATCAGTTGAGGTGCTTGTGTTTCCGGGCGCGTATCAGAATTTCGGCAAATATGTGAGAAAAGACGCGATAGTATTTGTAAAGGGCCGCTTGAGTTTAAGGGAGGAGCATCCGAAAATTATTGCTGATGAGGTGATACCGCTTGAGCAGGCGCAGCAAAAATATACGACAGCGCTGGTGATAAAATTGGTGACAACAGGCCTTGAAGAAGAAACGCTTTACACTTTAAAAGATGTATTGTCTAAGCATCATGGCGAGACGCCGGTTTATCTGGACTTTGCAATGCCTGAAGGCAGCAGGACTCTTGTGGAATTGGGCCGCGATTATACTGTTGAGCCAAGGGAAGAATTGGTCAGCCAGATAGAGGGCGTATTAGGCAGCGATGTAGTGAGATTTAAAGTTTGACAGAGATTATTTTATCTGCTATATTAAAACTATGGCTACGTCAGAAAATATAAGACAAGAGCATTTTGAGCAATTTTCCGCATTATCGCCTGAAAAACAGCTTTTGTGGTCACTTACCGCAGGCCATGCTTTATGGCAGATTATGCCTAAAAGCTCAAAAAAATACGCAGAAAGCTTACGAAATGGCTGGAAAAAATACCTCATCCGTGCCCGAAGCCGGGCTAAAAATTCTTAAAGATCTATCAAAAGAAAAAATGCCGTTTGTTATCGTCGGAGGCGCGGCAATAGTATTGCATGGTATTCCGCGCAGCACTTTGGATATTGATGTGATTGTGCCTGCCGAAGCCGATGCTGTTGCTAAATTGTTTTCTTTGGTTGAGCGCAAGAATTTTTTAATCCGTGATAAATATATTGTAAGTATTGCTAATAGGCTGCATCTTTTAATTGGCCAATGGATTACAGTGCAGGACGAATCCGGAGGAGAGCTTGTTGATATATTTTTTGAAAACGAGAAAGAATTTGATAAGCTTTTTAAACGGGCACAGAGAATAAAGGCGGAAGGATTTAATCTTTACGTCGCGTCTTTAGATGATTTGCAGGCAATGAAAAAGGCATCCGGCAGGCCGATAGACCTTGCTGATATTGCATTGATAAAAGAGAAGAAAAAGCGCAGATAGATCCGCTGTATACATAAACACCCCCGAGGTGAAGTAAGCAAACCAGAGCCTGCCTGCCCTCGCAAGAGGGTAACACTTCGCGGGTGTTATTTTTATGGTAGGAAGGGCGTCAAGTTATCATACAAGTTAGAAAGTTGGAAAATTAGAAAGTATTAAAATACTACTTGACAATTATCTTTTCGTAGCGTATACTTATTTATGGAGGTGAAAAATATGATGCTGACTAAACTAAAGGCAAAAAATCAATTGACCCTGCCGCAGGCGGTTGTTGAACGGCTGCATTTGGCTGTAAACGAGTTCTTTCAGGTAGATATAAAACCTGATTGTATCAGGCTTATACCTGTGACCATAGAGCCTCGTTATACGCCGGATGAACTTGGGGCAATAGATCGTTTAACTGAAAAACAGAGAGGCAAGGCCAAAACCATAAAACCCGGCAAAGATTTTTCTGCGTATATTAAAAGGGCAACCAGATGAGTTTGATTAAGATTTTGCCTTCTTTTGAGCGTTCAGTTAAAAAATTAACCCCATACGAAAAAAAGATTTTGGCAAACAGCCTTGAAAAGCTTAATTTTTTTCTTGTTACGCGGCAATATTCCGGCGGTTTTCGCTTTAAAAAAATAAACCATGATAAGTATGAATTTAGGGTAGATGCCAGGCTGCGGGTAGTTATCAAGAAAGAAAACGATATTTACTATTTAGTGCTTGCAGGCGATCATAATAGTATTAAGCACTATCTGCGTAATTTTCGCTGACATTCCTGCGTGAATATACCCCCGAGGTGAAGTAAGCAAACCAGAGCCTGTACCACCTCGGGGGTGTTCTTTTATGGTAGGATATTGCTTGGGGTGGCTGCTCATGGGGACGTTCGGCGCGCTCCAGCGGCGCGCCTCACTCGGCGAAAATTTTTGTGCTCCGCCAAAAAGCATGGCGGAGACCAAGCCACAAAAATTTTCGGACGCCCCATTCGCAGCCACCCCGAGGGGTTAATCGTTAGCATTAAAATTTGTATAACCAAACCATAGTAATAGTGGATATTCATACCATTTAATTTTTCTATGTAAAATATGCCCTTTTTTTTCTTCAATTCTAAAATACTTACCTTCTGCTTTCCAAAATCTCATATCCCCCCCTTAAATTTTTTAATTAGATGGTCGCAACAGGCGTTCCAACCTGCCTCAAATATTTCTTTCGGTTTATATTTGTCTACGATATCTTTATTTATAAAAGTATTTCCAAAACCTTTCTTCTCCACCTCTATCAACTCCACGAGGTCGGAAATAGCCTGTCACAAGTATTAAACGAATTGTTACTGATGCAGAGAATTATGTAAACAGAGCCGCTGCCCAGACTGGCGGCGAAGCCGTGGCGAAGGTTAGAGTGGTAATTACTGATAGCAGCGAGTTTAATATTGCTGCAGCTAATTTAACGCCTGCAGTAAATGAAAAAGTAATATCTATTGATTTGTCGGGACAATTATCAGGAAATGGGAATTTAACAGACATTAAAATTATTAAGGATGCCATTGATGATGCTGTAAAAGCCTATCACCCAGCCGAAGTTTGCACCTATTTTACTAATAAATCAACGTTAGACTTGATGTTAAACGCGCAAGGACTGGGGGTTGAAATAAATAGTATTAGCGACAAAGGTTACGAAGGGGCTTTGGCGTATTTAACCGCGGCATAATTTTCGTATAGATTTTTGAGTCGAATGTTGTAGGGGCAGAACAGTGTTCTGCCCCTACATTTTTTTTGTTCTACCTGTTTTTTATTGACACGCCTGCCAATATATGTTATTGTAAATCAATACAAAAAAAGCAGTTAGGTTAATTCCTGCCCGTCAAATGTTATTCGTATATATCCTTATAATATTATTATTAAAGGAGAGACTATGACTCTGACAAAGAAAGATATTGTAAGTAAGATTTCAGAAGAGACAAAAATTAAACAGATCTGGGTAAAAAAGATCGTGCAGAAGACGTTTGATTCCATACTCGGCGCCCTGGTAAAAGGCGACAGGGTAGAGCTGCGCGATTTCGGGATATTTAAGGTAAAGTCCAGACGCGCTAGAAAAGGCCGCAACCCGCGCACAGGCGTGGCAGTGTCTGTGCCGCCGAAGCGGGCAGTTGTGTTTAAAGCAGGTATGGAGATGAAGAAAAAAGTAGCATAGTTAAATGACAAAATCCAAATGACAAATCAATCATTAAAATCCAAATTATTGAAATTATTGAATTATTGAGATTTGATGATTGATTTGGATTTTGTAATTTGAAATTGGAGTTTTAAGTTATGCAAATTAGAGCCATCCGCGGTACAAAAGATATATTGCCCGGCGAATCAATGCAGTGGTCAGCAGCAGAAAATTTAGCGAGAGATTTATTCGCTAAATACGGCTACGAAGAGATACGCACGCCTGTTATCGAGGATACGGCGTTATTCAAGCGTTCAATCGGGGACACCACAGACATAGTTCAGAAACAGATGTATACTTTCCAGGACAGGGGCGAACGCAGCATTACCTTGCGTCCGGAAGGCACAGCGCCTGTTGTAAGGGCGTACCTGGAAAACAATATCAACAATAAGCAGGGCCTGGTAAAATTATTTTACATGGGCCCGATGTTCCGTGCAGAGCGGCCGCAGGCAGGTAGGCAAAGGCAATTCCATCAGATAGGCGTTGAGGCGATAGGCTCGGCAAGTCCGTATCTGGACGCGGAGGTTATAGCGTTGTTGGTAAATTTTCTCAAGGCTGCCGGAGTAAAAGATTTTGAAGTTAAGATTAATAATCTCGGATGCGATAAGGATAAAAAGATTTTTTGCGATCAGTTGAAAGAAGGATTGAAGCCGAATCTTGAACGTTTATGTGAAGATTGTCAGAGTCGTTTTGGAAAAAATGTATTAAGAATTTTAGACTGCAAAAATCATGATTGCAAAAAACTAATACCAGTTATAACTAGTTATCAATGTGACGATTGTGAAAGTCATTATCATAAAGTATTGGATATGTTAAATTTATTAGGTGTTAAGTATAAAACATACGCACATCTTGTCCGCGGTTTAGATTATTATACAGGAACAGTGTTTGAAGTGACCGCCGCAGGGCTTGGCAGCCAAGATGCGATTGCTGCTGGCGGAAGGTATGGCAACCTGATAAAAGATTTGGGCGGGCCGGATGTGCCTGCGATCGGGTTTGCGATTGGCATTGAGAGATTGTTGATGGCAAGCAGTCCAGAGTCCATAGTCCATAGTCCGGAGACAAAAATTTATATAGCAACGTTAGGTGAAGCAGCGCGCAAAAAGGCATTTGAATTGGCAAGCGAGTTGCGCGAAGCCGGAATCGTTTGCATAATGGAATATGACGAGAAATCTCTGAAAGCGCAGCTTAAAGCAGCATCGAATCAGGAATGTAAATACGCGGTGATTTTAGGTGACGATGAGTTGAAGAAAGATAAGATCATCCTGCGCGATATGTCAAAAAGCGAACAGGAAGAAATTAGTTTAAAAAGCTTCGTAACACATTTAAAATCAATAAGTTACAAGGCGGTGCCTGGCACCGATATAAAATTATGAAGCGGACACATACTTGTGGTGAATTAACGAAGAAAGACATTGGCAAAGAAGCAACGCTTTGCGGTTGGGCGCATTCGCGCCGCGACCACGGCGGCCTCATATTTATCGATCTGCGCGACAGAGACGGGATTACGCAAATTGTGATTGATTCGAAAAATGTAGGGGCGAATAATTATTCGCCCCTACATGAATTGGCGAATAGCATTAGATTGGAATACGTGCTCGCGGTAAAAGGCAAAGTTGAGGCAAGGCCTGTTGGCACGGAAAATAAAAAGATTA
>Ga0105164_10001568_pt1 | contig 14648 bp, 25 predicted proteins | sample VDWuncwatermetaG_FD_89674 | JGI IMG/M metagenome (GOLD analysis project Ga0105164, IMG submission 89674) | Wastewater microbial communities from Netherlands to study Microbial Dark Matter (Phase II) - VDW unchlorinated drinking water | ecosystem: Environmental > Aquatic > Freshwater > Drinking...
CCAAGCCGACGAGTGCCGCCTGGGCGACCGCGTGCGGATCGTTGAGGCGCGGCCCCTCTCCGCTGGTAAGCGTTGGGAGGTCGTGGAGGTGCTCGCCCGCGCCGAGCTGCCCGAGCTGGCCCCGGAGGCCATCGACCTGGAACTGCTCGGCGAGGTAAAGCCTGCCCTGAGCGCAGTCGAAGGGGCCGAACAGGAGGCCCCGGCGACCGAAGTTGAGGCGGCCGCCGCCGTCGCGGAGGCTGGGCCAGAAGAGGAAGAGCCTGCCGCCGAAGTTGCGGCTGACGAGCCCGACGTCGAGGAGGCCACCGCCGAGCAAGCACCGGCCGTGGAAGAGGCGGCGCCGGAGGATGAGCCGGCGGCGCCGGAGACGGTCTCGGAGGGAACGGAAGCTACGGAGAAGGATGAACTTGAGCCCGCGGCGCCAGAGGCTGCGGGGGTCGAGGCTGAGGAGGAAGGCGCGGAGGAAGCTGGGGCGAAGGAACCGGCGGCCGGAGAGGAAGAGAACGAGGGGGAGAGCGCGTGATCCAGGCCTATTCCCGTCTCAAGGTGGCGGACAACTCTGGAGCGCGTCAGCTGATGTGCATCCAGGTGTTGGGGGGCTCCAAGCGGCGCTACGGCACCGTGGGAGACCTCATCGTGGCCAGCGTCAAGCAGGCCGCTCCCATGGGCGGCGTCAAGAAGGGCGAGGTCGTCAGAGCCGTCGTGGTGCGCGCGGCCCAGCCGTACCGGCGCAGTGACGGCTCCTACATACGCTTCGACGAGAACGCCGCCGTTATCCTGTCCGACGCCTTCAACCCCCGCGGCACCCGCATCTTTGGGCCGGTGGCGCGGGAACTGAGGGAGCGCAACTTCATGAAGATCGTATCTCTGGCCCCGGAAGTGGTGTAGCCGTGCGACGGGTCAAGCGCGACGACACAGTGCTGGTCATGAAGGGAAAGGACCGCGGCCGCACCGGCGCCGTGCGCAAGGTGATACCGAGTGACGCGAAGGTCATCGTGGCCGGGATAAACGTGGTGAAGCGGCACATGCGGCCCCGTGGCCCGCAGCAACCGGGCGGCATCATCGAGCGCGAGGCGCCCATCTCCTGGGCGAACGTGGCGCTCCTGTGCCAGTCCTGCAACAAGCCAGTGCGGGTGGGCTTCCGCCTCCTCTCCGACGGCCGCAAGGTCCGCTATTGTAAGAAGTGTGATGCCAACCTGGACTAGGTGCGAGAGATGACCGCGAGATTGAAGGAGCGATACCGCAACGACGTGCTGCCGGCCCTCATGGAGGAGTTCAGCTACGGCAACGTCATGCAGGTTCCGCGAGTCGAGAAGGTTACGGTCAACGTGGGCCTGGGCGAGGCGGTGCAGAACGCCAAGGCGCTGGACGCCGCCTCCGGCGACCTGGCTACGATCACCGGTCAGCGGCCGGTCATCACCCGCGCCAAGAAGTCCATCGCCAATTTCAAGCTCCGCGCCGGTATGCCTATCGGCGCTATGGCTACCCTGCACGGCAGCCGGATGTGGGAGTTCCTGGATCGGATGATCAACGCTGCCCTGCCGCGCATCCGCGACTTTCAGGGGGTGTCGCCCAACTCCTTCGACGGCCGCGGCAATTTCAGCCTGGGGATCCGTGAGCAAGTGATCTTCCCGGAGATCGATTACGACAAGATCGACCGTGTCCGTAGCCTCCAGGTCACCGTGTGCACCACCGCCAAGACCGACGAGGAGGGCAAGCGGCTCCTGGAGCTGCTGGGGATGCCCTTCGCCAAGCGAGGATGATGCGCTAACTTGAAGGAGAGGACGTGACCCGTAAGGCGCTCTACGAAAAGACCTTCCACCAGCCGCCCAAGTTCGCGGGGCGGCGCCGGAACCGCTGTCGCCTCTGCGGGCGGCCGCGGGCCTTCCTGCGTAAGTTCGGCCTCTGCCGCATCTGCTTCCGCAAGCTGGCCCTGGAGGGGCAACTTCCCGGTGTCAAGAAGTCCAGTTGGTAGCATAGCGAGCCATGATTACCGATCCTATCGCTGACATGCTCACCCGCATCCGCAACGCCTTGGTGGCGAGGCACGACTTCACGGATGTTCCTGCCTCCAAGCTCAAGATCGCCCTGGTGGAAGTGCTGAAGAAGGAAGGCTACATCCGGGACTACGAGGTCAAGAGCCAGGGGATCAAGCGGACCATTCGTATTCACCTCGCCTACGCTGATGGCGGAGAGCCAGTGATCATCGGACTGCAGCGGGTCAGCAAGCCCGGCCTCAGGGTTTACACCCAGCGCGGCGAGGTCACCCGCGTACAGGGCGGCCTCGGCGTCGCCATCCTTTCTACGCCGGAAGGCGTCCTGACCGGCAAAAATGCCCGCCGCCGCGGCCTAGGCGGCGAGGTGCTGTGCTACGTGTGGTGAGGCCAGGAACCAGGAACATGAAACCAGGGTCAAGGAACATGGAACAAGGGACACGGCATCTCGTGGCGGTGGGGCTGGGCCTGGTTCCTTGTTCCTGGTTCCTTGTTTCCGGAGGTGGATGGGAGGGGTGGCAGTGTCGCGCGTAGGGAAAGTGCCGATAGCCATACCGAAGGACGTGGACGTTCGTATCGACGGGAGCAGAGTGACCGTGAAAGGCCCCAAAGGCGAGTTGAGCCGCGATGTCGTGCCGGAGGTTCGGCTCGAGCTCAAGGACGGCCAACTGCTGGTGTCGCGGGATTCGGACCAGTCGCGTCATCGGGCCATGCACGGCCTCACCCGGAGCCTCCTGGCCAACATGGTCACCGGCGTCAGTGAGGGGTACGCCAAGACGCTGGAGATGCAAGGGGTGGGTTATCGCGCCCAGATGCAGGGCCGCGACCTGGTGCTGGCTGTGGGCTACTCCCATCCCGTGCAGGTGCCGCCGCCGCCCGGGATCGAGTTCCAGGTCGACGGCACCTCCAGGATCATCGTTAAGGGCGTCAGCAAAGAACTGGTGGGGCAGGTGGCCGCCGATGTCCGCAAGATAAGGCCGCCGGAGCCGTACAAAGGCAAGGGGATTCGCTACCTTGGGGAGTACGTGCGCCGGAAGGCTGGCAAGGCCGGCAAGGCCACTCACCAGTAGACAGGATACGATGAAAAAGACGAGAACTCCTAGGGCTGCGCGAAGACGTCGCCACGTACGTGTCCGCAAGACGCTGGCCGGGACACCCCAGCGTCCGCGTCTGGCCGTCTTCCGGAGCTTGAGTCACATCTACGCTCAGATCATCGACGACGTCGCCGGCCACACCATGGCGTCGGCCTGCGATCTGGAGAGTGAGGTCCGAGCCGCCCGCGACGGTAAGCGAAAGACCGAAGTCGCGGCGCTGGTGGGCGAAGTCATCGCCCGCAAGGCGAAGGAGAAAGGGATCCGCGCCGTTGTGTTCGACAGGGGAGGGTTCAAGTACCACGGCCGTGTGAAGGCCCTGGCCGAAGCAGCCCGCAAGGCCGGCCTCACCTTTTAGGGCAAGGAGACCATGTCCAATCCACGAAAGTATATCGACAAGAAGGAACGCATGGATCCCAGTGAGCTGGAGCTCGCCGAAAAGGTGGTGTTCATTAACCGGGTAGCCAAAGTGATGAAGGGCGGACGTCGCTTCCACTTCACGGCCGTGGTGGTCGTGGGCGATATGGCCGGCCACGTCGGCGCCGCCATGGGCAAAGCCGCCGAGGTGCCGGAAGCGATCCGGAAGGCCGGCGCCATCGCCCGCAAGCACCTGATCAGCGTGCCCATGGTCCGCACTACCGTCCCTCACCCGATCTGGGTGCATTTCGGGGCCGCCAAAGTATTGATCAAGCCAGCGCCCCCCGGCACCGGCCTCATCGCCGGGGGCGGCGTGCGGGCCGTCCTGGAGATGGCGGGGGTGAAGGACGCCGTGGCCAAATCGCTGGGCTCCAATAACCCCGCCAACTCGGTGAAGGCCACTGTCTTGGGTCTCTCGCGGCTGCGCTCGCCGGAACAGGTCCTGGCCCGCAGGCGGGCTATCTCACAGGAGGCATCCATTGGCGGATAAGCTCCGTATCACCTGGAAGAAGAGCGCTATCGGCTACTCCCGGGAGCAGAAGGACACCATTCGCGCCCTGGGACTGCGACGGCTGGGTCAGAGCGTGGAACATGGCGATAGCCGCGCCATGCGTGGTATGATAGGCAAGGTTCGCCACCTGGTAGAGGTGGCCGATGTCCCTCAAGAGTAATGCTCGCCCACCAACTTAAGCCTCCAGCGGGGGCTAAGCACGCCCGAAAACGAGTAGGCCGCGGCAACGCCAGCGGCCATGGCACCTATTCCAGTAGGGGTTTGAAGGGCCAGAAGTCCCGCGCCGGCAACAAGCCGAGGCGGTTCTTTGAGGGGGGCCAGACCCGCCTTATCAAGCGGCTGCCCTCTCGCCGGGGCTTCACCAACATCTTTCGGGTGGAATATTCGCCCGTGAACCTGTGCGACTTGCGGCCATTTGAGGCTGGCACCGAGGTCACGCCTGAGCTGCTGAAGGAAAAGGGAGTGCTGCGCAGCCTGCGCAAGCCGGTCAAAGTCCTGGGACTGGGCGAGATCTCCAAGCCCTTGACCGTGAAGGCTCATAAGTTCTCCTCTTCGGCTCGAGAAAAGATCGTGGCAGCGGGCGGTTCCGCCGTGGAGTTGGGCGATGGCGACAGCGACTAAACAGCAGCAACGCCCTCAACTCCTGCAGGTGGCCATCAACGCCGTCTTTCAGCCGGACATCCGCGAGAAGCTGCTGTTCACTTTCGCGCTGCTGGTGGTGTTCCGCTTCGTCTCCAACCTGCCCGTGCCTGGGGTGGACCCGGCCCAGTTGGACGCCATCTTCCGCAACAACACCGTCCTGGGGTTTATGAACATCTTCAGCGGCGGCGCCCTGCAGAACATGAGCGTGGCCGCCATGGGCGTCTACCCATACATCACATCCTCCATCGTGATGCAGCTCATGGTGCCCATCGTGCCCACCCTGCAGGCGCTGTCCAAGGAGGGTGAGCAGGGCCGTAAGCAGATCAATACCTACACGCACTGGATGACCGTCCCAATGGCTCTTGTGCAGGGGTACGGCCAGTTGATCCTGGTCCAGAGCCAGGGGGGCTTCGCCAGCGGCACTATCGAGCTCACCGGGCCTAACGCTCTTCCAACCGTTTCAGCCATCATCACCATGACCGGCGGCACCATGTTCCTGGTCTGGATAGGGGAGCTCATCAGCGAGCGCGGCATCGGTAACGGCATATCGATCCTCATCTTCGCCGGCATCGTCGCCGGCCTCCCCCAGTTCATCGGCGGCCGCCTTTACACGGGCACCGGCGAAGGAGTGAGCGCGACCATCTTCCTGGGCACCATGATGGTCCTGATGGTGGCCTACATCGTCTTCTTCCAGGAGGCCCAGCGGAAGATCCCGGTTCAGTACTCGCGCAGCGTCTTCCGCAGCGGCCGCATGTATCGCCAGTCCGGGCAGACCCATATTCCTCTGCGGGTTAACACCACGGGGATGATCCCCCTGATCTTCGCCTTCTCCATCATCATCTTCCCCGCCTATGTGGGGCAGATCCTGGCCCGTCCCGGCTCCACCGGCTTCCTGGCCAGCGCCGGCGATTGGGTCCAGAGCGTGTTCGATCCCGGGAACCCTGGCTACTGGGCCTTCCTGTTCGTCACTGTCGTGGTTTTCACCTTCTTCTACACCATGGTGGTGTTCCAGCAGCAGAACCTGGCGGAAAACCTACAGCGGCAGGGCGGCTTCATTCCCGGCATCCGGCCCGGCCGGCCCACCCAGGAGTACATCAACCGGGTCCTGATGCGGATCACCTGGGGCGGCGCCTTCTTCCTGGGATCGGTGGCTGTATCGCCCTTCGTCTTCTCGTACCTGGTAGGTGGCGCCGGCGGGCTGAACCTGAGAGGACGCTCGGCGGCCTTCGGCATCACCAGCAGCGGCCTGATCATCGTGGTGGGCGTGGTGCTGGACACCATGCGCCAGATAGAGGCGCAGCTGCTGATGCGACAGTACGAAGGGTTTATCCGGTAGGGGGTTGGGTCAGCTAGTTGTATGTGATCTTGCTGGGCCTACCGGGGGCGGGCAAGGGTACCCAGGCCGCCCATCTGAGCAAGACGAAGGGACTTCCGCACATCACTACCGGCGAATTGTTTCGGGAGAACATCCGCTTGAGCACTGAACTGGGGCTAAAGGCCAAGCCGTTCTACGATGCCGGTCAATTGGTACCGGACGAACTGACCACCGGCATGTTGCTCGAGCGAATCGAGCAGCCGGACTGCAAGCCTGGCTGCCTGTTCGACGGCTTCCCGCGGACCATCGAGCAGGCGAAGGCGCTGGACCAGGCGCTGGCGCAGCGCGCAAGGGCCATCGACCGGGCAATTTACATAAAGGTGCCCACCGAGGAGCTGGTTCGCCGGCTGGCCGGCCGCTGGAACTGCCGCCAGTGCGGCGCCGGGTACCACGAGAGCAGCCGGCGGCCCAAGGTGGCTGGCCTCTGTGATAACTGCGGCAACCAGTTGTACCAGCGCCAGGACGACCGTCCCGACGTGGTGCGAACCCGACTGGAGGTGAACCTAGCCGGCCTCCAGACTCTGCTGAACTACTACTGCCAGCAGGGAAAGATGGTAGAGATTGACGGCCAGGGAGACGTTGAGGCAATTGGCAAGGAAATCCAAGAGGTTCTGGGAGCCTAGAGGGAACAGCGGCGTCCGTGCCAATCATTCTGAAATCGCGCGATGAGATCGGTATCATTAGGGAGGCGGGCCGCATCGTGGCCGAGACGCTGCGGCTGCTGGTGAACCGGCTGCGGCCAGGGCTGGTCGAGAAGGAGCTGGACGAGATAGTGCGGCGTGAATTCCGGAAGCGAAACGTCGTGCCCACGTTCCTGGGCTACCAGGGGTATCCGGCCACCGTGTGCGTTTCCATAAACGACGAGATAGTCCACGGCATCCCCGGCAACCGCGAAATCATGGACGGAGACATCGTGAGCATAGACCTGGGCTGCACCCACAAGGGCTTTGTCGCCGATGCGGCCGTTAGTGTCGGTGTGGGTCAGGTCTCGGCCGAGGCGCAGCGCCTTATCGACGTGACCCGCGAAGCCCTGTGGCGGGGGATCGCCGCCGCGCGGGCCGGAGCCCGCCTGGGGGAGATAGGCGCCGCCATTCAGTCCTTGGTGGAGGGCGAGGGCTTGTCGGTGGTCCGCGAATACGTCGGTCACGGTGTCGGCCGCCAGATGCACGAGGACCCCCAGGTGCCCAACTACGGTAGTCCGGAGTCCGGGCCTGTGCTGCGGCCGGGGATGGTGCTGGCTATCGAGCCGATGGTGAACATGGGCGATTGGCGCACCAAACGCGATTCTGACAATTGGACGGTGCGCACCGTGGACGGCAGCCTGTCAGCGCATTTCGAACACACCATCGCCATCGCTGACGGCGAGGCAGAAGTGCTGACTTTGCCCTAAAATATGTCGTTTGGGCGGCGTAGGACCCGCCCTGGGAGGTGATCAGCCGCCAGGCTGCCGATGGCTAAGAAGGAAGCGATAGAAGTGGAAGGTGTCGTGAAAGAGAATTTGCCCAATGTCATGTTTCGTGTAGAATTAGCGAATGGGCATCGGGTCTTGGCCCATGCCTCGGGCAAGATCCGGATGCACTTCATCCGTATCCTCCCCGGCGACCGCGTCCTGGTGGAGCTCTCGCCTTACGACCTCAGCCGGGGCAGGATCACCTACCGCTTCAGATAGAGGGATCATGAAGGTATCGGCATCGGTCAAACGACGCTGCGATAAGTGCAAGGTAGTGCGCCGCAAGGGCGTCGTCCGCATCATCTGCTCGAACCCCCGCCACAAGCAAAGGCAGGGGTAGGAGGGTCTCATGGCTCGCATCGCCGGCGTTGACATTCCTCGCGATAAGCGGGTGGACGTGTCACTCTCGTACATCTACGGGCTGGGGCGGCCTTCGGCCGTCAAGATATGCTCAAATGTCAGCGTGGCGCCCGAGACCAAGGTTCGTGACCTCACCGATGATGAGATCTCCCGCATCCGCGAGCACATCGACCGCAACTTCGTGGTCGAGGGGGAGTTGCGCAAGCAGGTGCGCCAGGACATTCAGCGCCTGATCGAGATAGGTAGCTATCGTGGCATCCGGCACCGTCGCGGGCTGCCGGTGCGGGGCCAGCGGACCCGGACCAACGCCCGCACCAAGCGGGGCCCGCGCCGGACAGTGGCCGGCAGGCGGCGCGCGATAGCCAAGAAGTGAGGACGCGTCATGGCTGAACGGAAGACCCGCGCCCGCAGGAAGGAAAAGAAGAACGTACCTATGGGCCGCGCTTACATACACTCCACATTCAACAACACGACCATCACCCTGACCGACCCCGGCGGCAGCGTGCTCTCCTGGGCCTCGGCCGGGACGGCCGGCTTCAAGGGCTCTCGCAAGAGCACCCCCTACGCGGCCGGACTGGCGGCCGAGACCGCCGCCCGCAGGGCGATGGATCACGGCCTGCGCCAGGTGGAGGTGAGGGTGAAGGGCCCCGGCAGCGGCCGCGAGGCGGCCATCCGCGCCCTCCAGACGGCGGGCCTACGGGTGACCAGCATCCGGGATGTCACGCCTATCCCCCACAACGGCTGCCGTGCGCCAAAGCGCAGGCGGGTGTAGGGCCGGGAGGGCTGGGAAGTGTTCCAGGGTTGCCATGGTGTCGTGCCGGAAGGGAATCAAGGTTAGGGGAGCGTAGATGGCTCGAAATACCGGTCCTGTCTGCCGTATCTGTCGCCGCCTGGGCGACAAGCTGTACCTGAAGGGGGAAAAATGTTTCACCCCCAAGTGCGCCTTTGAGCGGCGGCCGTACGCCCCAGGCAAGCGCTCCCAGCGTCGTCGCAAGGTTTCCGACCGCGGCCTGCAGCTGCGGGAGAAGCAGAAGGCCCGCGCCGTCTATGGGGTGCTGGAGCGGCAGTTCCGGCGCTACTACGAAGAGGCGGTGCGTCGTCATGGCGTTACCGGCGAGACCTTGCTGCGTACCCTGGAGCTGCGTCTGGACAACGCGGCCTACCGCCTGGGCTTCGCCGACTCGCGCGCTCGAGCCCGGCAGCTCGTGCTCCACGGCCACATCAGCGTCAACGGGCGCAAGGCGGCCATACCTTCGCAGGTGCTCAAGGTAGGCGACAGCGTAGCCTGGACCAACCGTGGTCAGCAGTCGGAGCAGTTCAACGTAGTCAAGGAGCAGTTGGGCGGCAAGAGCGTGCCTTCCTGGCTCAGCCTGGAGGCGGCAAGCATGACCGGTCGCGTGCTGGCCCTTCCGGAGGTGGAGGAGATTGGCGCCAAGTTTAACCCGGCCACCATTGTGGAATACTACTCACGGTAGGGGATGCAGATGCTAGAACCTCAGGTTTACCAGGGAAGTGGGTCTTACGTGACCCAGCAGAGCCAGCCGTCGGATGAGACCCAGATCTCGGTCGAGGAGAGCGGGGAAGACTACGCTCGCATAGTAGCCGCTCCCTTGCCCCCCGGCTTCGGGACCACCGTGGGCAACGCCCTCCGGCGCGTGCTCCTCAGCTCGCTCCCGGGGGCGGCTGTAACGTCTGTGCGCATCGATGGCGTTCTGCACGAGTTTTCGACGATACCTAACGTCAAGGAGGACACCATAGAGTTCCTCCTTAACGTTAAGGAGCTGCGTCTGCGCGCCCTGTCGGACCGGCCGGGGACGCTGGTCCTGGACGTGACCGGGCGCGATGGCCTCATCACCGCGGCCGATATCCAGGTCCCGGAACACTACGAGATCGTGAACCCGGACCTCTACCTCGCCACGGTGGACTCGCGGGACGGGCGGCTGCATGTCGAATTCAACGTCGAGATCGGGCGCGGCTACATGCCGGCCGGCCAGACCGATGGCCTGCCCATCGGCGTCATCCCGCTGGACGCCATCTTCTCGCCGGTCCGTAAGGTCAACTACAAAGTGGAGCACACCCGCGTCGGCCAGGCCACCAACTACGACAAACTGACCCTGGAGGTCGGGACTGACGGCACCATAAACGGCGTCGAAGCTGTGAGCCGCAGCGCCGATGTCCTGGTGGACCAGTTCAAGCTGTTCTCCCAGATGGGGCGACCCGCCCTGCCGATGGTGGAGCGCGGCCTGGGCGCCGGCGCCGTCCTGACCCCCGAGCAGTACGGCATGCCCATCGAGGACCTGCAGCTCTCCATGCGGGCCTACAACTGCTTGCGACGCAGCGGCCTCATGACCGTAGGTCAGGTCTTGGAGAAGAGCGAGGAGGAGTTGCTGGCCCTGCGCAACTTCGGTCGCAAGTCCTACGATGAGCTGAGGGCCAGGCTGGACCAACTCGGTCTCCTCCCGGCCGAACGGCCCGAAGAGGAGCTGATGGAGGCGCCGCCCCTGGGCGAGGAAGAGATGCCCATCATGGCCCGCCGCGCCGCCGAACTGGCGCCGGCCGCCGTGGAGGAGCCTGCAGCCGGGCCCGAAGCCGCCCCAGAGCCGGAGGCGGTGGTCGCGCCGCCGGTTGCGGCCCGCTCCCAGAAGCCGGCTAAGAAGGGGAAGGCGGCCAAGGCGGCCGCGCCTGCGGCGGCTGGGGAGGAGGGCGAAGAGGAGATGCCTGAGTGGAAGCGTAAGCTCCTGGAGCTCACCGGCGAGGCCGGCGGCGCCGAGGAGGGAGAGGAGTAGCCTTGGCTCACCGCATCGACGGACGCAAGCTGGGCCGGCCCACGGACCACCGCCTGGCCATGTTCCGGAACCTGGTGACGGACCTCCTGCGTCACGAAAAGATCATCACCACCGAGGCCAAGGCCCGGGAGGTGCGCGGCCTGGCGGAGAAGGTCATCACCCTGGGTAAGCGCGGCGACCTTAACGCTCGTCGTTTGGCCCTGCGCTTCGTCTACGACAAGAAGGTGGTGACCAAGGTGTTCGACGATCTGGCCCCACGCTACGCCGATCGCCCGGGCGGTTATAGTCGTATGGTAAAGTTGGGTCCTCGCCTCGGAGACGGGGCGCATATGGCCCAATTAGAGCTGATAGTGGGGGAGGCCTAGGGGCCCCGGTTCCGGCGGGCCTGCCTGCCGGCAGGCCCGGGACCGATGTGCCGGATGGACAACGAAGCGCCTGTTCGCCGATTGGCCCTCCTCCTGGAGTACGATGGGACGGCTTACGGGGGCTCCCAGTACCAGAAGAACGCGCCGACAATACAGGACTCGCTGGAGCGAGCCCTCAGCAGCTTAACAAGCGAACCAATAAGGGTGACCATGGCCGGCCGCACCGATGCCGGCGTGCATGCCACAGGGCAGGTGGCCTCGTTCATCACCGCCAGCCGGCGCCCGCTGGAGACCTTCGCGCGAGGGCTCAGCGCCCTGCTGCCGGAGGACATCTCCGTGCAGGCGGCCGCCGATGTCCCGTTGACGTTCGACCCACGCCGGCAGGCGCTGGGCCGCTGGTACCGCTACACAATCCATGTGGGAGGCCAGCGACCGGCCTTGCTGAGGCGGTTTCTGTGGCACGTGCCCCAGCGCCTCGACTTCAAGGCCATGAAGGCTGCCGCCGCCCACCTGCCGGGTCGGCACAACTTCGCCGCCTTCACTCAGCCATCGCTGACTGCCAGGCGTCGGACAGAGAGGCTGGTAACCAGCGCCTCGCTGCGGCGGATGAAGGGGCTGGTCATTTTTGACATCGAGGCCAACGCCTTCCTGCAGCAGATGGTGCGCCGGTTGGTCGGCGCCCTCCTGGAGGTGGGCTTGGCCAAGCGGACGGCCGCTGACTTCGCGCGGCTGCTGCGGGAGGCGCGGCCGGGGGCGGCGACGTTGGCGGCGCCGCCGAGGGGCCTCTGCCTGATGAAAGTTCGCTACGAAAGTGGGTTGTTCGATGATGAAACGGATGAAGACATACAGCCTGAGTGCGAAACAGATCGATAAGGGTTGGCAGGTGATCGATGCCGCCGGCCAGACGCTGGGCCGCCTGGCCACCCAGGTGGCCGGCATCCTCATGGGGAAGCATAAAGCCACCTATTCGCAGCACCTGGACATGGGCGACTTTGTGGTGGTGGTCAACGCCGAGAAAGTGCGCGTCACTGGCAAGAAGCTGGCCGATAAGGTCTACTACCGGCACACCGGCTACATGGGCGGTCTGAAGGAGACCACCCTGGCCGACCTCCTGGCCCGCCGACCGGCCCGCGTTATTGAACTGGCCGTGCGCGGTATGCTCCCTCACAACCGGCTGGGCCGTGCCCTATTCCGCCACCTAAAGGTCTACGCTGGCCCGGACCACCCCCACGAAGCTCAGGTCAACGCATCCCGCAAGCGGCAGACCTCGCATGCTGCGCCTGCGGCCGCGCTGGCCCCGACGGTTCCCGAAACGGAGAAGAAGTCATGACCCAAGAACCCACTCCCGAGGCTGTCCTGCCACAGAGCGGCACGTACTACTACGGGACGGGTCGCCGCAAAACAGCAGTGGCCCGCGTTCGGCTCTACTCCGGCTCTGGCACTGTAGTGGTCAACGGCAAGCCGTTCATGGAGGTGTTCACGCGCCTCGTTCACCAGAACAAGGTGCGTGAGCCGCTAGCCGTGGCCGACGTGACCGACAGCTTCAACGTACAAGCCAAGGTCGCCGGCGGCGGCGTCGGCGGCTGGGCGGACGCCCTAGCGCATGGCATCTCCCGCGCCCTGGTCGCCTTCGACGAGCGCTTTCGTCCCGCCCTCCGCAAAGCGGGTCTCATGACCCGAGACCCGCGTGTCAAAGAGCGCAAGAAGTACGGCCTCAAGCGGGCCCGCAAGGCGCCGCAGTACACCAAGCGCTAGCCTGAGAAAGTCACACGAAAGGGCGAGGCCGGGATAATTGGCCGCCCTTTTATCGGTGTCGTCCGCGGCTACTTTAGGTCAAGTGCATACCGAACCGCCTGCGCGACTGCAGCCATCTTCTCATCGGACAGCCGCGTAACTCGATTCGTGAGGAGATTCTTATAGATCGTCTGGATGCTGTCTAGGTTGACCGCGCACTCTTCGCGAACGCCGTCAATGGGGGCCAGCGGGACCTCGGAATCGATTGCACGGACTTTCCTGGTAATGGGAGCGATGGTGATGTGAGTCCGCCGGGCGTATGCGGCATCCCTTGAGAGAAGCAGCACTGGCCGGGTCTTCACCACTTTACCGAGCCGCGCCCACCAAACCTCCCCCCTCCTCACGCTACCGTTCGTCCTCTGTCAGCCGGTTAGACAGTTCCCGCTCGCCCATCTCGGCCCAGTCCTCTTCTGACCACTCATCGTCGGCTGTGAATCTGGCTAGCATCTCCGCGCCGAGCTCGGCCCACTCTTTCTCTTCCTCAGTTTCCGGCATCTCGGTGTACGACCGGATGTAACGCCGGTCAGCCTCCGCCTCCGCAAGGCCAGCGATATACTCCGCGCACGCCTCCCGGATCACAGCCGAGCGAGACTTCGCCTGCTCACGCGATACTTCATTGAGGGCCTCGAGAAGGTCGCGATCTACCGGCACCTGGATGATCTTCTTGGGCATGACTTCCACATCATATCACACAATGATGTTCCACAATACATTAGGGCTATTTTGGCCAGGGGTGATGGCACGCCTAGCTCCCCTGAAGCTACGGCTGCTGGGCCAGCCAGGCCTTCAGGTTGTCGATGACCGTCGTAGGCGTGGGGTCGATGCCGTTGAGCATCGCCAGATAGTAGCTCACGTAGTCGCCGAACAGGACCGCCGATAGCGTCTGGGCCAGGGCGCTGTGCCCGCGAGAGCGCACCGTCATCACATCGAGGCCGGCCTTCTCCAGCATCCTTTGCGTGAACTCGTAGCGAAGTTTCACGCGCGGGTGTATCAGGTCAGAGTCAAGGAAGACGACGGCGGTGGTGCGGACGATCTCCGCCGGCAGCTCGTATCCGATGATGGCGTTGTGGTCGGCCTCCGGCAGCTCCTCGTAGAAGCTCCAGACCTTGGCCGATTCGTTGAGCTGGGTCTTCCAGCGGTGGGCCACCTCGGTGAGGAAGCCGGCCCCGTAGATGACGGGCAGCTTGCTGTGCAGCCGGCGCGTCACCTGCTTGGCCGGGTTCGTCGCTGCTGAAACCCCTTCGCCGATCTGCTCTTGGATCTCCTCCATGACCGCCAGGGCCTCCTCCACGTCGCGTGCCACCCCCTGCATCAGCCCCAGCCGCTGGGCGACGGCCAGCAGCGGCATCAGGCTCCAGCCCAGGGCGGCCCGCGGCTCGCCCCGGAACTGATACGTGAACACCGGGACGCCGTTGGCGCGGGCCGTAGCCAGGAGCTTGCCGCCGCAGGTGATGGCCAGCTTCTTGGCCTTCGTGGCCAGCGCCTGCTCGAAGGCGGACAGCGTCTCCTCGGTGTTCCCGCTGAAGCTGGAGGCGATTACCAGCGCGCGATCGCCCACAAACGGGGGCAGGTCGTACTGGCGGACGTTGAACACGGGCACAGCGGACTCCCGCTGCAGCAGGGACCGAAACATATCGCCGGCGATGGCCGATCCGCCCATCCCCAGGATTACAATGCGGTCAATCTGCGTGTAGTCCCTCGGTAGCTCGAACTCCTGGCCCGCCTTCCAGGCCTGGCGGCACTGCTGGGGCAGTTCGCGGATGGTGTCCAGCATGCCGTTGGGGTCGAGCCTGCGCTGGCTGTCCAAGTCGTCCAATATCTCCATGCTCATACCCCGGTCTCCGCCTGAGGCGGATCCGCCTC
>Ga0105164_10001570_pt1 | contig 14636 bp, 17 predicted proteins | sample VDWuncwatermetaG_FD_89674 | JGI IMG/M metagenome (GOLD analysis project Ga0105164, IMG submission 89674) | Wastewater microbial communities from Netherlands to study Microbial Dark Matter (Phase II) - VDW unchlorinated drinking water | ecosystem: Environmental > Aquatic > Freshwater > Drinking...
GTCCAGGGAATCGACAAGACAAAGGTCGGACAGACAGCCAGCGAAATTCGCTCCTTCTTTGAACCGGAACCTTACAAAGGGAAAGGGATTCATTACGTGGGAGAGACGATCCGCCGCAAAGCGGGAAAGACGGTGGCCTGAGGTGATCCATGCCTCTTAAAATAGAAAAACAAAGACGCCACGAGCGGGTGAGAAAAAAGGTCATCGGAACAAAAGACAAACCGAGGCTCTCTGTCTATCGAAGTTTAAGACATCTGTATGCCCAGCTCGTCGATGACATAGAACAAAAAACGCTTCTCAGCGTCTGCACCTTGTATCCCAGTTTTCGAGACAGCAAGAAAAAGACCAAGGGGGTGGAGGTGGCTTCCCAATTGGGCAAACTTCTTGCGGAAGAGGCAAAATCGAAAGGAGTTCGCCGGGTGGTTTTTGACCGCGGGGGATATCTTTATCATGGTAGAGTGAAGGCCTTTGCGCAAGCCTGCCGCGAGAACGGACTCTTATTTTGAAAGGGGAGAATCGATTTGGAAAAATTTCAAAGGGCAAGCCAAACTCCAGACATCACTGAAAAGTTAATCCGTTTAAACCGCGTGTCCAAGGTGGTCAAAGGAGGAAAGCGTTTTTCCTTCACTGCCCTCGTGGTGGTCGGAGATGGGAAGGGCTCCGTCGGATGCGGTTATGGAAAGGCGAATGAGGTGGCCGAAGCGATCCGGAAGGGGATGAGCGCCGGCAAAAAGAATATGTTCAAAGTCCCGATGAAGGGGACGACGATTCCTCACGAGATCATAGGACACTTTGGTGCCGCGAAGGTCCTCCTGAAACCGGCTTCAGAAGGGACAGGGGTCATCGCAGGAGGGGCGGTCCGCGCCCTTTGTGAGGCGGCCGGTATTAAAGACATTCTGACAAAATCGCTCGGTTCAAACACTGCAATCAATGTGCTGCGTGCCACAGAAGATGCCTTTAAAAAATTTAAGACGGAAGAAACCGTGAGGGCCGCATGAATCTTTCAAATCTTTCACCTGCCCCAGGAAGTACCCGCAGGCCGAAACGGAGAGGACAAGGCCGTTCTTCCGGCAGCGGAAAGACCTCGGGCCGGGGACAAAAAGGACAGACCGCACGCTCAGGACGGGGACCCCGACTGGGCCTTGAGGGGGGACAGATGCCCCTCATCCGGAGACTTCCGAAGCGAGGATTCATCAACGCCTTTAAAACGAACTACCGGATTGTGAACCTCGGTGATCTCAATCGATTTAAAGAAGGGTCCGTCATCTCTCCGACAGAACTTGAAGAGAGTGGACTGATTCGGGGGGGCACTTCTCCGGTAAAGATTCTCGGCGGAGGAGAACTGAAGAAACCTCTCCAGATTTCTGCCCATCGCTACAGTGTCAAGGCGCGGGAAGTCATCGAAAAACTGGGGGGTCTTGCACAGGTGATCGGAAGCGAAAAAGATGCTGCAAGCGTTCGTTAATTCCTTTAAGATTCCTGATCTGAGAAAAAAGATCCTTTTGACCCTCGGGCTTGTGGCGATCTATCGGTTGGGGGCCTATATTCCGACACCCGGGATTGATGGGAATAAACTGGCGCAGTTTTTTGAAGAACTTGCAAAGACTCAGGGAGGGACGCTTTTCGGGATCATGAACATGTTTAGCGGTGGTGCTGTCGAGCGGCTCACGATTTTCGCCTTGGGGATTATGCCCTATATCTCCTCTTCGATTATCTTGCAACTCTTAACCGCCGTGATCCCTTCCCTTGAAAAAATGGCGAAAGAGGGGGAGGTCGGACGGAGAAAAATTACCCAATACACCCGATATGGAACAATGGTTCTTGCCCTGATCCAGTCCTTCTTTATCAGTCTTTGGATTGAGGATCCGGCCCGTTTCGGAGGATTGCAAATTGTGCAGTTTCCGGGATGGCGATTTAGAGCGCTTACGGTTTTGACGCTCACCAGCGGTACCGCCTTTATCATGTGGCTCGGAGAACAGATTACGGAATACGGGATCGGAAACGGGATGTCGCTTCTCATTACGACCGGTATCATCTCACGGATTCCGACGGCCCTTGTCCAGTTGTACTTTTTGGTGACCAAACAGGAGTTGACCGGGTTAAAACTCATTTCCATGATGGTCATGATGGTCGCGGTGATCGTAGCGGTCATCCTGATCACCCAGGCGGCTCGGAAAATTCCTGTTCAATATGCGAAGAGGATTGTCGGTCGAAAGGTGTACGGCGGACAGAATACCTATATTCCTTTGAGGATCAATCAGGCAGGAGTCATTCCGATCATTTTTGCCCAATCGATCATCCTTTTCCCGGCGACCATGGCCGGCCTTGTTCCTCATCCGGGCCTTCAATCGTTTGCGCATCTGCTTCTCAGGGGACATTTGGTCTATACGCTCCTTTATGGTGCACTCATTATTTTCTTTTCGTTCTTTTACACCGCCATCACCTTAAACCCCATTGATCTGGCCGACAACATGAAGAAGTACGGGGGGTTTGTCCCGGGGGTTCGTCCCGGGAAACCGACCGCGGAACATTTTGACTACATTATTACGAGAATTACTTGGCCCGGCGCCATTTTTCTGACGCTCATCGCCATTTTCCCGGATTTTGTCGGTGCTTCGTTTCAGATTCCGTATCTTGTGGCAAGTTTCTTCGGCGGGACAGGACTCTTGATCATTGTCGGGGTGATGCTGGACACCATGAAGCAGATTGAGTCGCATCTTTTGATGCGCCATTACGAAGGATTCATGAAGAGTGGCCATCTGAAGGCCCGTCGCGCCTGATGAAGATCGTTTTTCTGGGCCCGCCCGGAGCCGGGAAGGGGACACAAGCGAAGCTTTTGGCGGAACGGTATCAGATCCCTCACATCTCAACGGGGGATATTCTCCGGGAAGTGTCAAGAAATGGATCGCCGATCGGTCAAAGGGTGCGTGCGTTCATGCAGGAGGGAAAACTGGTGCCGGATGAAATCGTCACAACCCTTGTGGCGGAACGAATGAAGGCAAAGGATGCCCAAAAGGGATTCATCCTGGACGGTTTTCCGAGAAACAGGACCCAGGCGGAGAGTCTCGACAGCCTTCTCACGAAGGCAGGTCTTTTCATCGATTTGGTCGTCTATTTCGACACCCAGGAAAAAAAGGTCGTTTCAAGACTCGCGGGACGCCTCGTCTGCAAAAACTGCGGGGCCAACTACCACGTCGTCAATATTTCTCCCCGGAAAGAGGGACTTTGCGATCTTTGCGGCGGGGTTCTTTTTCAGAGAGAGGATGACCAGGAAGAAACGGTACGAAAGCGTCTCCGGGTCTACCAGGAGGAGACGGCGGATCTGGTCGGTTATTATCAAAACGCGAACAAACTGCGCGTCGTATCAGGGGACCTTGAATTAAAAGAGGGGCAAGAAGCACTCGTCTCCCTTTTCAAAAAGGAACGTCTCATTCGTGATTGAATTAAAATCGTCCCGTGAAATTGATAGGATGCGGGAGGCAGGAGGGATGGTCTCGGCTGTCCTTCAGGAGCTTGAGACGATGATCGCTCCTGGAGTGACGACCCAGGAACTAGATAGACAGGCAGAAAAAACCATTTATGCATTAGGGGGAGAGCCCGCTTTTAAAGGATATCGGGGCTACCCCGCTTCGATCTGCACCTCTGTGAACGAGGAGGTCGTTCATGGAATTCCCGGGCGACGCGTTTTGAAAGAAGGGGATATTGTCGGCATCGATGTCGGCGTCCGATTGAGTGGATATTATGGAGACAGCGCAGTCACTTTTCCGGTGGGAGACATTAACGAAGCAACGCGCCTCCTCCTCCAGGTGACCTATCAAGCCTTAGTTGCAGGGATCGGGAAGGCGGTTGCCGGGAATCGAATCGGCGATATTGCCTCTGCGGTTCAGCATGTTGCAGAGTCAAGCGGCTATGCGGTGGTACGGGATTTTGTCGGGCATGGGATCGGGTCCGAGATGCATCAGGACCCGCAGGTTCCGAATTTCGGGGAACCTCACCAAGGGGCGCTCCTTAAAAAGGGAATGGCTCTTGCCATCGAACCGATGGTGAATGTTGGCACCTATGAAGTGGAAATCTTGCCGGATGGATGGACGGTGATCACCAAAGACCGGAAAAGATCGTGTCATTTTGAGCATACCGTCTCCATCGGCGAAGGAGAACCGGAGATCTTAACGGCGTGGCACCTAAAGAAGAACCCATTGAAGTAGAAGGGACGGTCCTCGAGACCCTTCCCAATGCGACATTCCGGGTAGAACTTGAGAATGGCCACAAAATTCTCGCACATGTTTCGGGAAAGATGCGGATGAATTTCATCCGAATTCTGCCTGGCGATAAAGTGAAAGTGGAACTCTCTCCCTACGATCTCTCGAGGGGGCGCATCACGTTCCGCACCAAATAGGGAGGCTGTTGTGAAAGTTCGGTCCAGTGTTCGCAGAATGTGCGACAAGTGCAAGATTGTGAAGCGAAAGGGAGTCGTGCGGGTCATCTGTTCGAATCCTAAGCATAAACAGCGTCAAGGGTAAAGGAGGAGTTTTGTGCCTCGTATTGTTGGAGTAGACATCCCGAAGGAAAAAAAGGTCGCATTCTCACTTTGCTATATTTACGGCATCGGCCGAAACAACGCGCGAAAGATCCTCACGACCGCGGGGGTGAATCCGGAGACCCGGGCCAAAGACCTTACAGAGGGAGAGGTTTCTAAAATCACCTCCATCATCCAGAAGGACTACAAGGTAGAGGGAGATCTGCGTCGGGAGATCGCAGACAATCTCCGACGCCTCTCTGAAATTGGGAGTTATCGGGGAATCCGGCACCGGAAGGGACTTCCCGTGCGCGGCCAACGGACGCGAACGAATGCACGGACCCGCAAGGGACCCCGTAAAACGATCGGTGCCATACGGAAAAAGGAAACATCACGCACATGACAGAAGAAACCAAGGCATCTCAAGAAAAAGAAGAAGAAAAACGGCCGGAAGAAAAGCCGAAAGCGTCCCGTAAGAAAACAAAAAATGTGACGACCGGCATCGCCCACATCCAGGCCAGTTTTAACAATACCATCGTCACGATTACCGACCGGCAGGGAAACACCATTGCCTGGTCGAGTACGGGTGTGGTCGGCTTCAGCGGCTCCAAAAAGGCGACCCCTTTTGCGGCGCAGGTGGCCGCTGAAAATGCGGCCCGGAAGGCGATGGAACATGGCATGAAAAACATCGAAGTCTATATCAAGGGACCCGGTTCGGGTCGGGAATCGGCTGTCCGGGCCCTTCAGGGGGCAGGGCTCACCATCCATGTAATTCGTGATGTGACCCCGATCCCTCACAACGGTTGTCGGCCGCCCAAGCGGCGTCGCGTCTAAAAAAGGCCTGCCTTGGCGGTCGCCACCGTCAGGCCAAGGAGCCCGAATGGCAAGGTATTTAGGACCTTCCTGCAGACTCTGTCGGCGAGAAGGAATCAAATTGTTTTTAAAAGGGACAAAATGTACCACGCCCAAATGTCCCATCACACGCCGTGCCTATGCACCCGGGCAGCATGGTAAGAATCGGATTAAACTTTCAAATTACGGAATCCAGCTCCGTGAAAAGCAAAAACTGAAGAGAATCTACGGGGTCCTTGAACGGCAGTTTAAACATTATTTCCGTATCGCCTCCAAGTCGAAGGGGGTGACGGGAAGTGTGCTCCTGCAACTTCTGGAAAGACGACTCGACAATGTGGTCTTTCGACTGGGATTTGCCACGTCAAGGGCCCACGCACGGGAAATGGTCCGTCATGGGGCGATCACGGTCAATGACCAGAAAGTCGACCTCCCCTCTTATTTCATACAGATAGGAAGTCGTATTGGGGTTAAGGGTCAAGAAAGAATCCGACAAAGGGTCCACGAGACGTTAGAGGCGACCAAGGAGCGCGAGCGTCCGGGGTGGCTTAAAATCGAACCGGAGCATTTGATGGGGACCGTGGTACGTCTTCCTGAAAAAAGCGATGCATCGCTTCCGATCAAAGAACAACTTATCGTAGAACTTTATTCAAAATAAAGTTGAGAGGGTTTGAAAGACCTTAAGGAGGTAAGGGAATGGGAACAGTGTGGAAGGGTTTTGAAATGCCGAAGCGTCTTGAGTGCGACGATCAATCCGTGACCAATACCTACGGCAAATTTGTTGCGGAACCTTTTGAACGGGGCTACGGGATGACCATCGGAAATTCCTTGCGAAGGATCCTCATTTCTTCCATCGAAGGAGCAGCGGTCTCGCATGTCAAGATCGAAGGGGTGCTTCATGAATTTTCCACGATCCCGGGTATCCATGAAGATGTGAACGAGATTATCCTCAACCTCAAGAATCTCGTTCTTCGCTCTCATGCTTCGGGGACCAAGGAGATCACGATTCAGATGGAGAAAAAGGGGATTGTGACGGCAAAGGACATTGTCCACGATGACACCATCGAGGTGATCAATCCCGATTTGCACATCGCCACCCTCACCAAAAACGCCAAGTTCAACATGACCTTGACGGTGAGCCGTGGGCGGGGTTACGTCCCCGCCGAGAGGAATAAGGTTGAGGGGAGCCCCCTCGGGACCATTCCTATCGACTCCATTTTTACACCTGTGAAGAAAGTCAATTTTCTCGTCGAGAACACCCGTGTGGGACAGATCACGGATTACGATAAACTCATTCTGGAAATCTGGACCAATGGAAGCCTCACCCCCAAAGATGCGCTTCTCTACGCCTCTAATATTTTCCAAAGGCACTTGGATATCTTTGTGAATTTTGGAAAACTCCCTGAGGAAGAAAAGGTCGAAGAAGCACAGGAAGATACAGAACTCTGGGAGAAGCTCAAGCAGCCTGTATCCGAACTGGAACTCTCGGTGAGAAGCGCCAATTGTCTGCGTGCTGAAAAGATAAAAACCATTGAGCAACTTGTCCGTAAAACGGAATCAGACATGCTGAAGTTCCGAAACTTCGGTAAAAAATCGCTTGCGGAGATCAACGAAGTTCTCACATCGATGAGCCTTTCCCTCGGAATGAAGTTGCCCAAGCGACCCAGAAAAGAGGAAGAGGAACGTGAGACATCGTAAGAGAAGCCGGCATTTCGGCCGGACCCAAGGAGAACGGGAGGCGCTGCTCCGAGGTCTCGCCACCTCCTTGATTCTGAGGGGGAAGATCGAGACGACCGTTCCCAAAGCGAAAGACACCCGTCGATTGGTCGATCGACTCATTCAATTTGGGGTTCGGGGAGACCTCTTTTCCTACCGCCGGGCCTTACAGACATTGGGGAACGCGGAAGCGACCTCCTATCTTTTTAAAGAAGTGGCCCCTCTTTTTAAGACCCATCGGGGAGGTTACACGCGACTCATCCGGAGTCGTGTCCGCCCGGGCGACGGTGCAGAACTCGCCCTGCTCGAACTTTTAGAAAGAAAGGTCGAACCCAAAAAACAAAAGAAGGAAGTTCTCCAGTCGGAGCCTAAAAAGCCGAAAGCGAAAAAGGGCGAGGTTCCTTCTTCAGGAGAGGAAACCCAGGCTCACCCACCGGCACCTGAGAAACCGTCCCGTGGCTTTCTTGCAAGCCTTCGGAAATTTCTTAAACCGAAGGATCGGTCTTAAAAAGGATGTGCGATGCTCAGACTCTCGGACCGCCTTCAAGGCCTCTCCTCCTCGCTCACCCTTGACATCACCGCCCGCTGCCTTGCCCTAAAGAAAAAAGGGATCGATATCGTCAATTTTGCCGCGGGCGAGCCCGATTTCCCAACCCCACCCTTTATACGGCAGGCCACAACCCGGGCCCTTGAAGAAGGATTTACCCGATACACCCCCGTCACCGGTATTCCGGAACTCAAAGAAGCGATTGTTGAAAAATTCAGGCGGGACAATCAACTCTCCTACACCCCTTCCCAAATCGTCGTCTCCTGCGGGGCAAAACATTCCCTCTACAACCTCCTTCAGGTTCTTTGCAATAGGGGAGATGAGGTCATTTTTGGATCCCCCTACTGGGTGAGTTATCCGGAACTGGTCCGTCTCGCCGGCGGCACACCGGTCACCGCCCCCACAGAGGCGGGCCATTTCTTCCGTTTGACCCGGAAAGAGATCGAGCGTCACCTTACCCCAAAGACAAAGGTTCTTATCTTAAACAGCCCTGCCAATCCGACGGGGGGTGTCTATGAAAAAGAGGAATTGGAAGAGATTGCCGAAGTTGCCACCTCCAAAAATCTTTTTGTGATCAGTGATGAAATCTATGAAAAACTCATTTTCGACGGGAAAAAACATTATGCGATCGCTTCGTTCGGGCAAGAAATCATGGAGCGGACTGCGACGGTGAATGGCGTCTCGAAGGCCTATGCCATGACCGGTTTCCGGATCGGTTATTTTGGGGCCCCGCTGGAGGTTGCGGAGGCGGTTGGGAAACTCCAGAGTCACTCCACCTCAAACCCGACCTCTCTCAGTCAAAAAGCGGCTTTGGCCGCTCTGACAGGTGATCAAAGCGATGTCGTCAAGATGGTCAATGAATTCGAAAAAAGACGGGATCGGTTGTATAATGGTCTCAAGGGGATAGCGGGATTCAAACCCTTAAGACCGGAGGGGGCATTTTACATCTTCTGCGACGTCTCCTCTTTTGGATTCTCCTCCTCGGAACTCGCCAACCGTTTCTTGGACGAGGCACGGGTCGCCACCATTCCCGGTGAAGGCTTTGGGGGTGACGGCTATCTCCGATTCAGTTTTGCAACCTCACAAGAGAAGATCGACGAAGGTCTTCGCAACCTGGCCCAATGGGTGAAACAGATTGCTCGACATTAAAGAACTCTTAAGATACGCGGTCAATAAGGGGGCCTCGGATGTCCACCTGACTGCAAAATCTCCCCCCATTGTCCGCATTGACGGGAAGTTAGAGGCAACAACCTGGGAGGTCTTGACGCCGGAAGAGACGAAGAGAATCATCTACAGTCTTCTGAATGACCGGCAGAAACAACAATTTGAAGAGGAACTGGAACTCGATTTCTCTTTTACCGTTCCGTCTTTAAGCCGTTTTCGGGTGAACGTCCATATGCAGCGATCAAGCGTGGAAGCGGCAATGCGGGTCGTCCCTTCGCATATTCCTACACTGGCGGAACTCGGACTCCCTCCCATCGTGGCAGAGTTTGCAAGGAAGCCGAACGGTCTTGTTCTGATCACCGGACCCACGGGGGTAGGAAAGACGACCACCCTTGCCGCCATGGTGGATCTCATCAATACGGAGAAACAATATCTCATCGTCAGTATCGAAGATCCGATTGAACACGTGCATCATAACAAACGGAGTGTGATCAAACAACGAGAGGTCTTCGCGGACACCCACTCGTTCGCATCGGCCTTGAAGCATGTCTTAAGACAAGACCCGAACGTCGTCGTCGTGGGAGAGATGCGGGATCTCGAGACGATCGCAACCGCACTCACCGCTGCGGAAACGGGGCACTTGGTTCTTGCAACCTTGCACACCCCCGATGCGGTTCAGACGATCGATCGCATCATTGACGTTTTCCCGCCTCATCAACAACAGCAGATCCGCATTCAACTCGGCGCAACCCTTCAGGCGGTTGTCTCCCAGCAACTTCTTCCCACGGTGCGCGGTCGCGGTCGGGTGGTGGCGTGTGAAGTCATGGTGGTCACCTCGGCGGTCCGGAACCTCATCCGTGAAAGGGAAACGGAACAGATGCCCACCCTCATCCAAACGGGATCATCGTTCGGCATGCAAAGCATGGACAGGTCTTTGAAAGACCTCTATCGCCGGGGAATCGTGTCACTCGAGGCTGTTCGTGACCGGGTAAAAGATATGGAGGAATTTAATAGCCTTTGAGGACTTCGTGGAAAGAGATCTGACCATCCTCGGAGGAGGTCCCGGGGGGTTTTCGGCCGCCCTGAGGGCCCGGGAGCATGGCTTCAAAACAGTTCTCGTCGAAAAGGCAGAAGTAGGCGGCGTCTGTCTTCACAAGGGGTGCATCCCCACCAAAAGCCTGATCACCGATGCTCTTTTCTTTAAAAAAAACAAAAGCGGAAGAGAAGAAACAGAGTTCTTTGAAAAGATGCTGCGAAAGAAAAGTGAGGTCGTCTCCCGGCTTCATCAAGGGATGGAATCTTCCCTTCAAAAAAAGGGGGTCTCCGTTCTTCGCGGTCGGGGAGAAATTCTCCGCGAGCACCGGCTCCGCGTCCGTGATCGGGAGATCGATTCGAGATTTATCCTCATCGCCACGGGAAGCCGGCCCAAACCCATTTCCGGTTTTCCTTTTGACGGTAACCAGGTTCTATCCAGCGATGACCTTCTACGGCTGAGTGAGATTCCCAAATCGCTTGTCATTATCGGTGCAGGCCCCACAGGGTGCGAATTCGCAAGTCTGTACCATGCCCTGGGGTCCCACATCACCCTCCTCGAAGCAACTCCCCGCCTCCTTCCGGGAAGCGATGAGTCGGTCTCCGAAGAACTTAAAAAAATTTTTATCCGGGAAGGAATTGATGTACGGGTCGGGGTAAAAGTAAGTTCTCTTGAAGAAATCCGCGCGGAAAAGATTCTTATCAGTATCGGCCGGCTGCCCAATAGCGACGCCCTCGGCCTTGACAAATGGGGGGTCCTTCGGGCAGACGGTTGCATCGAGGTGAATGCCCTCATGCAGACGGTCGTCCCTTCTATTTATGCGATAGGGGATGTGACCGGACAATCGCTCCTGGCGCACGTGGCTTCTTATCAGGGAGAAATCGCTGTGGACCATATGGCAGGAAAAGTGCATGAGGCGAAGACATTTGCCGTTCCCGAATGTGTTTTTACGATCCCCGAAGTGGCACAGGCCGGTTTTACGGAAAAGGAAGCGCAGTCGAAGCGGAAAGACATTCGGGTCGGACGTTTTTCTTTTCTTGCCTCGGCCAAAGCCCACATCTTGGGGGAGAAACTCGGTTTTGTGAAGTTGATCGGGGATGGAGAAACAGGGGAGCTCCTTGGGGCGCATCTTTTGGGTCCCCATGTGACGGAACTCATTGCCGAACTCACCCTCGTTCTCCAAATGCACGGAACCGTCCGTCAGATTGCGGAGACCCTCCACCCCCATCCGACCCTCTCGGAGTCGGTTCGGGGAGCAGCCTTGGATTTTCTTTCTAAAGGAAAAGGGAATGACCGTCGGAACACATTTTCCAACGTGGCTTCGGAAACGGATTGAGAGCACGCACTTTACACGGGAGATCCTGAAAGACTTAGATCTCAATACGGTCTGCGAGAGTGCGCGCTGTCCAAATCTCTCTGAATGCTTCTCCCATCGCCGGGCCACGTTCATGATCTTGGGAAAACTCTGCACAAGGCGGTGTACCTTTTGCGCCATTCCGCGAGGGGTCCCTTTCGAGCCTGAGGAGAGTGAACCGGGACGGATCGTCGAAGCGGTGCGCCGGATGCAACTTTCCCATGTTGTCATTACCTCGGTCGCGAGGGATGATCTTGAAGATGGTGGATCGATCCAATTCGTAAAGGTGATCACCGCCATCCGTAAGGCACTTCCCGGTGTGACCATCGAGGTGTTGACGCCCGATTTTCATGGAGACCGAACCGCCATCCAGCGGGTCGTCCAAGCGGGCCCCGAAATTTACAATCATAATCTTGAAACGGTGGCCCGTTTGCAAAGGAGGCTGCGTCCCTACGCCCGGTATGAACGGTCTCTGGAAGTCCTTCGAGAGGTCAAGGCCTTTTCTCCCCGGGTCTGGACCAAAAGCGGGATCATGGTAGGAGTGGGGGAAGAGGAAGAAGAGGTGCTCCAAACCTTCAAGGATCTTCGCGAAGTGAATTGTGAAATGCTCACCATTGGACAGTACCTCCAATCGGATGAGCACAATTTGCCGGTGGAAGAGTTCGTTCCACCCGAGCGGTTCCTTTTTTTTGAGGAAAAAGCGTACGAAGTCGGGTTTTCATATGTTTTTTCCGGACCCTTCGTTCGGAGTTCTTATTTAGCGGACGTTGCAAAACAACATTTAACACTCTCACGCTAAAGTTACCCAGGAGATAGGAAACAGACCATGCACGAAGCGAATCGGATGAAGCGGCTGCCGCTGTATCTTTTTACCATCATGGATGATTTGAAAGCGAAGGCTCGCGCAAAAGGGGTCGATGTCATTGATCTCGGGATGGGGAATCCGGATCTGCCGACCCCCAGCCATGTGGTGGAGGAACTCCGTCAACAGGTTCTTGTTCCCGAAAACCACCGCTATTCCCGTCCGAATGGAACGGCTGAAATAAAACTCAAAGAGGCGATTGCACAGTGGTACTTCCAGCGGTTTGGGATTACGTTGGATCCCAAAGAAGAGGTCCTTCCTCTCATCGGCGCAAAAGAAGGGATCGCCCATCTCTCCCTCGCATATCTTAACCCCGATGACATCGGTCTCGTTCCCAATCCCGCCTATCCGGTCCACTTCAACGGTGTCATCATGGCCGGGGGTATTCTCTACAATATTCCCTTGACCCCTGAGAACGACTATAAGCCGAATTTGAAACTCTTAAGCCGTGAGGTGGTCAAGATGTCCAAGATCCTTTTCTTAAGTTACCCCCACAATCCCACCACACAGGTGGTCGATCTCCATTTCTTCCAGGAAGTGGTGAATTGGGCAAAAGGAAAGGAGCTCATCATCGCCCATGACCTTGCCTATTCAGACATCGTATTTGACGGATACAAGGCGCCGAGCATCCTTCAAGTGAAGGGGGCCAAGGAAGGGATCGTTGAATTTCATACCCTTTCCAAATCCTACAGCATGGCCGGGTGGCGGATCGCGTTTTGCGTGGGAGACCGGGAGATCTTGAAATCCCTCGCCAAGACAAAAAGCTATATTGATTTCGGCATCTTTCGACCGGTGCAATATGCAGCGATCAAGGCCTTAATCGGGCCCCAAGAGTGTGTCACTGAACTGACCGAGGTCTATCGCAAAAGACGGGATTTCTTTGTGGGGGGCCTCAGCAAGATCGGCTGGCCCATTGCAAAACCGAAAGCCACATTTTACCTCTGGATCCGTATTCCTCCCAAATACAGCGCACTCACCTCGATGGAATTTGCAACGCTCCTCATCGAAGAGGCGGGCGTGGGGGTCGCTCCGGGAACAGGGTTCGGGGAATACGGAGAAGGGTACGTCCGATTTGCATTGGTGGAACCGGAAGAGAGACTTGCGATCGCTTTAAAAAGGATTCAGAAGCTCCTTGAAATGGAAAGTTGACCCCACAAAAGGTTCCCCGCCATGAGGGCAAAACGGGTTCTCTTGATGTACATTTCCCCAAACTCCGGCCATCATCGAGCGAGCCTGGCACTTGAAAAAGCGCTCCATGAGCTCTCGCCGGAGTCCTCCGTCCTCAACATCAACACCCTCAGTTACACCAACCCCATTCTGGAACGGGTCATTCAAAAAACGTACTTTGGGCTGGTGCGCACCCGCCCCGAAGTCTGGGGGTATCTCTACGATAACCCCAGCGTCGTCAAAAGCACCCAGGCTCTTCGGAACCTGATTCACCGCTTTAACTCACCAAAACTCCAACTCCTGCTCGAGGAATTTAAGCCGGATGTCATCGCTTGTACCCAGGCCTTCCCCTGCGGTCTTATCGCCGATGTGAAGAAAAGCGTGGGCCTTTCCGTTCCTTTAGTGGGAGTACTCACCGACTATTTCCCTCATTCTTATTGGATTTACAACAATGTGGATTTTTACATCGTGCCATCTGAGAAAGCAAAGGTAAAACTCTCTCAGGATGGAGTAGAGCCCGAAAAGATTCTAACCCATGGTATCCCCATCGATCCCAAATTCCGGGTGAACGGCAAAAAGGAGGGGGTTCGTCTTCGCTTGGGACTCGATCGATTTGTTCCTACCGTGCTTCTCATGGGGGGAAGTCATGGACTTGGACCGATCGAAAGGATTGTCAAGGCTCTCGACCGTTTGGAATTTCCCCTCCAGATGCTTGTGGTCTGTGGGAGCCATAAACGGTTATACCGGCGACTGAAAAGAGGGGAAAAACGGTTCAGGAAGAAAACCTGTGTGTTCGACTTTATAGAAAATGTGGATGAACTCATGGAAGTGGCCACCCTTTTGATCACAAAACCGGGGGGGCTCACCACCGCCGAGGCCCTTTCCAAGCGCCTTCCCCTCGTTATTTTCGATCCCATTCGAGGCCAAGAGACCTCCAACTCCAATTTTCTCGTCGAGGAAGGGCTCGCCGTAAAGGGCCGGGATGAAGAGGAAGTGGTTGTTCTCGTGAGGGAGTTATTAAGTCATCCGGCCAAACTTGAGGAGATGCGCCTGCTGAGCGACAAGGTGAAAAAACCGATGAGCGCTTTGGATGCGGCGTATTTCCTTCTTTCATTGGACTAGTATGCTCCATTACCTCTTGTATCGGATCGCTCACGAACTGGTCAATCGCCTCCCCCTGCGTCTCTCCTACGGGATTGCCGACCGTGTTGCGGACTGCCATTTCCTTCTTTCTTTCAAAAGCCGCAGGCAGGTGCTTCAGAATCTTCGTTGGGTTTACGACGGGCAGCACCGGCTTGGACTCCAAGAGGCGCGGTCAGTCTTTCATAACTTTGGAAGACATGTGGTTGATTTTCTCCGGCTCACGAATGTTCGAAGAGAGGAATTTCTGAAACTCGTGGAAGTGGTGGGGATGGAGCATATTGAGGA
>Ga0105164_10001571_pt1 | contig 14630 bp, 17 predicted proteins | sample VDWuncwatermetaG_FD_89674 | JGI IMG/M metagenome (GOLD analysis project Ga0105164, IMG submission 89674) | Wastewater microbial communities from Netherlands to study Microbial Dark Matter (Phase II) - VDW unchlorinated drinking water | ecosystem: Environmental > Aquatic > Freshwater > Drinking...
ACATCTATCTACACGCCCCATAATCCTCTCTCACAGGACAGAAAATATCTTTTATTTTACTAAATATCAGGTGTTCTAGGATTTCCAAAATAAACTTATCTAATTAAGCCCAAAATAGTCCTTATTTTAGCTTTTAACCCCTATTTAACATGTTTAAAGTACTATCTAAAGTGGAATAGTGGGAATGTGGGATTAGATACAAGGTATATAGTATAATATTGGAGATGACAAAAATGGCTGACAAATGGAAATTCGCTGGTGAAGTAGGAGCACCTGATTCTAAAAACAGGGTTGTACTTACGCCTGGATTGTCTAATGGAGAGCAGATTGATGGATTTAATGTCTTTCTCAATGATTCTGGTGAAATCAAACTAGAACCTGTAGTAAAAATTCCTGCAAAAGAATTATGGTTATATAAGAATCCACAAGCACTTGAGAGTGTAAATAGGGGTATTAAACAAGCATTAGCTGGTGAAGTAGCTCCTTTATCAGTTCATAGATTAAAAAAGAAAAAATCTAAGTAAATGGTATTTGAGCTTTTATATACACCTGAAGCATTTAAAGTCTATGAAAGTCTAGAAAATAATCCTGCTAAAAAAGGTTTGTTTAAACAAATTAAAAAAGCTCTTGATTACCTGGAAGTAAATCCAAGACACCATTCGCTAAAAACACATAAGCATACTGAATTAAGTAAAATATATGGAAAAGAGATTTTTGAAGCATATGCTCAAAACAATACACCAGGAGCTTATAGAATATTCTTTTACTACTCAAGCAAAAATAAAATAACTATTATTACTATCACTCCACATCCATAAGTTTTTAAAGAAGAAAATAAATCGTATTGGTAAAGAAAGGATTTGTCTGGCTTTGCCAGCAAATCCGACCCTACTAGAAAAATCGACAAAAAAAAGCCGCAACTTGTTTGCGGCTGAATAAAAAATCTCGGGGCGACACGATTTGAACGTGCGACCCTCTGCTCCCAAAGCAGATGCTCTACCAAGCTGAGCCACGCCCCGACAAAAGAACTGAGGACTGAAGATTGAGAACGGAGGACTGAGTAAAAACAAATTAGAACTCAGAAACCTTTATTTCATTATCCAGAACGATTTAAAATCGCTAGAATATTATAACAACAAGACTTGGTAATACTGATTTGTATATGGATAATAAAAGAGACCTTAAAGAAAAAATTAATGAATTAAGAAGCAAACTCCACAAGTGGAATCATGCTTATTATATTTTAGATAACCCTGATGTTGATGACGCTGTATACGATGCAGCCTTGAGAGAGTTAATAGAACTTGAAAAGCAATACCCTGAATTAATTACACTTGATAGCCCCAGTCAAAGAGTAGGTACAGAACCTGTAAGTGACTTTAAAAAAGTGATTCATAAAACCCCTCTTTATAGTCTAGACAATGCTTTTGGAAATGAAGAGCTGGGCAGCTGGGAAGAAAAAATATTTCGTGTACTTGGATTGGAGTATGGAAAAGATAATATCGAATATGTCTGTGAAATGAAAATAGATGGGCTAGCTATGGCCATAACTTATGAAGATGGAATACTTACTCTAGGTGCTACACGTGGAGATGGCGATGTAGGTGAGGATATTACAAACAATATTAAAACCATCAAATCTGTTCCACTCATTTTAAATAAAGAAATTAAAGGGGTTCTCGAAGTTCGCGGTGAAGCATTTATGCCTGTTGAAAGTTTTGAAAAACTAAATAAACGAAGTAAAGACGCCCCGTCAGGGCGTCTCAACGAAAAAGATGAGAAGATATTTGCAAACCCTAGAAATGCAGCAGCAGGCTCACTTAGACAGTATGATTCTAAAATTACAGCTAGTAGAGATTTAGATATATTTACTTATGCTGGTGTTTGGAATGGAGTTAAAGACATTAAAAGCCCAAAAAGCCATTGGGAGAGCCTAGGGCTCTTAAAAGATTTTGGTTTTAAAGTAAATAAAACATCTAAGCTCTGTAAAAATCTAAATGAAGTAAAAGAGTATTGTAAAACCTGGGATGAAAAAAGATCTGGTCTTTCTTATGCAGTAGATGGTGTAGTAATAAAAGTAAATGATCTTTCTATTCAGGAAGAACTCGGATTCACTGCTAAAAGTCCGCGCTGGGCAATAGCTTATAAGTATCCACCCGAAGAAGCTAAAACAAAAGTTTTATCCATTATCTGTGAAGTAGGAAGAACTGGTGCTTTAACTCCTGTAGCAAACCTTGAAGCTGTAATCGTTTCAGGAAGTACCGTTAAAAGAGCTACTCTACATAATCAAGATATCATCGATAAACTCGACGTAAGAGAAGGAGATATCGTTACCTTAAGAAAAGCAGGGGAAGTAATTCCAGAAATTGTTTCAGTAGATAAAGAAAAAAGAAATCACAATAATCCCCCATACAAGCTTCCTGATAAATGCCCTGTTTGTAATTCAAAAGTAGAAATAGAAGAAGATGAATCAGCAATAAGATGTCTAAATTATGATTGCCCTGCACAAATACAAAGAAGAATTGAGCATTGGTGTTCACGTGATGCTATGGATCTAGATGGAGTAGGGGAGTCTTTAATTGAACAACTTTTAAAAAATGAATTGGTCAAAGACCCTATAGATCTATATTTTTTAAAACAAGAAGATTTAGTAAATCTAGAGAGGATGGCAGAGAAGTCTGCCACTAATGCAATTACATCTATTCAAAGCAGTAAAGAAAGAACTTTAGATAGATTGATTTTTGGTCTTGGTATAAGACATGTAGGAAAAACAATAGCAGAACTTCTTTCCAGAAGATTTTCATCAATTGAAGAGCTCAGCAATGTTAGCTTAGAACAACTTACAGAAGTAGATGGCATCGGTCCAAAAATCGCAAAGTCAGTAATTGATTATTTTAAATTAGAATCTACTCATAGAATAATTGAAAAAATTAAGAAGTCTGGTATTAAACAAGTAGCAAAAACAATATCAGTTAAAGACAGTAAAATTGTTGGTAAAACATTTGTGATTACAGGTAGCCTGGAAAGTATAGGAAGAAGTAAAGCTGAAGAAATTATTAAAGGTTTAGGCGGTCGTGCAGGAAGTAGCATTAGTAAAAGTACAGATTTTCTTGTTGTAGGAAGTGAACCCGGATCAAAATTAAAAAAAGCTAAAAAACTTGGTATTAACATTCTTAATGAAGAAGAATTTTTAAAGCTGCTAGAATGATGTCATATGAAAACCATAAAAATAAACTCATTAGCCACTATTCTTTTCATATTTCTAATTTTTGGAGTAGCCTTCTTACTCCCTATAGTTTTAATTGAAACCTTATGGAATTCTACAGTAGCAAACTCATTTGACGCTACCATAAACCTATGGCAGGCTTTAATCCTCTGGCTAATGGTCCTTGTAATGTTAAATATCATTGGAGTATTTAAGTTTGAATTTGCAGTAGAAGCTATAGATGAAGAAGCTATTAAAAAAAAGATTGACAGCTTGTCAGAGCCTAAAGATAAGGGCAATAACATTTAATCTTAGGATATTTGTACTACTTTTTGTCAAACTTGCTCTTTAGTGAGCCTTTTAATATTATGTATAGGACTATGTTAAACAAATTTACAACCTTAACCATTTTATTTTCACTGGGATTTTTTCTCTCTGTAAATGCTTATGAGATTGATTCTTTTTATGACATTGGAGATGAAAACAAGAAAGAAGTCTCTTATAAAGAAAGCACAAATGCTTATGAAAAGCTTTTAGCCCTCCAAGCTCCTGAACAACAATTTATTCATAAAACCAAACTTGAAAGTGCTACTGATAAAAAAGTAGAAGAAGTAAAACGCTATTTAACATTTGAACATGAGAAACTTCCAAACTTAGATGGAACATGGTTCTTAAATAAAACCTTCAAGAAAAGACTTAATCCTGATATTTTTTTAAAAAAGCCCATTACTTTTTATCACTGTGCATCTGAAATGCCAATTCAAAACTTAGATATAGTAAATAAAAGGGTTCAGCTCAATGCCAGAGGAATAGACTTTTTTGCAATCAATCCCAAATACCCAAATACTAAAGATATTTATTACGATGGTATAAGTAAAAAAGACCTAAACTATGTAAATTTTGGATTTAAAGGTGAAGTTGATGCTTATGATTTAACTTATGCATACACGCTAAAAACAGATAATCACATAACTGACAATTTAACAAATACTAGACAGCTTCAACTACATGGAAGATTAAACTATGAAACCATTTCTGGGAATCTTATTATTGCTAAGGGTTATGAAGTTAAGGAATCACCTGAATGCCGTGGTTTTATTGTAGATGAAATTGAGATTAGATTAGTAAGAGCTGATGGCGAAAGCGGTGGTGAGGGAAAAGGCATCCCATTACTTGAACAACCTGCTTATGCAAAAGATCAAGCTCCTGATCCAGGATTACAATTCGATTCAGCAAGAGACAAATCAGGAATAGATGCATCTTCAAATTACAATAAAAAGGGTGGCGTTCCAGGAATGTGGTGATTTATTTATCAATCTTTTTAATTGCTGATTCCAATGTTTTAATTTTTGCTTCTAAATATTTAACTCTGTCAGATTCAATTTCTTTTCTAATTTTATCTTCTTCTAATTTATTTTTTTTCTGAACAGGGCTCATTCCTTCTTCCGTATCAGTTAATCCAAGAGCAATTAAAAGAGAAAGAGCTGATAAAAAAGAAAATGCTGATATAAGACTAGCTAAAGATCCAACGGGTAAGTCCATATTGAAAGAAAAAATACTAAAAGAAACATTAGTTCCAAATGTAGAAATAGAAATAACTAGTACTAGAAGTATTAAAAAAATTGATATTGCTGCACAAAGCTGTTTCATAGAAATAATTTACCACAAGAACCCTATTTTGAGATCAATGTATTAAATCTTTCAGGAATATCAGTCTCTAATTCTATTTCTTTGTTAGTTATGGGGTGGCTAAACTTTATCTTATAGGAATGAAGCATCATTGGTGATGTTTCTTTCTTTTTTCCATAAGTCTTATCACCCACTATAGGATGCCCAATACTTGCCATATGAACCCTGATTTGATGAGTTCTCCCAGTTTCAAGCTTACACTCTAAAAATGTATAGTCATCGAATGTCTTAATTATTTTCCAGTGTGTAATGGCTTCTTTTCCATCTTTTTCAATACCCATCTTATGTCTATAGTTTTTATCTCTACCTATAGGCTTATTTATTTTCCCTTGTGTAAACTTTACTTTTCCACAAACAATTGCATAGTAGTATTTCTCTAGAGTTCTATCATGAAATTGTTTTGCCATTTGTACATGGGATTCATCATTTTTACATACTACAATCAAGCCAGATGTTTCTTTATCAAGTCTATGAACTATCCCCGGTCTTAAAACACCATTTATTCCAGATAAAGATTTTTTACAATGATATAAAAGAGCATTAACCAAAGTGCCAGTTTCAACACCGCTTCCTGGATGAGTTACCATACCATGTGCTTTATTTATGACGATTATATCTTTGTCTTCCAAGACTACATCTAATTTGATTTTCTCTGGTTTAACATCTATTTCTTTAGGTTCTGGAATAGAAACTTCGATCTTATCATTTACTCTAAGCTTATATCCAGATTTAACTTTTTCCCCATTTAATAAAATATTTCCTTCTTCAATTAAGTTTTGAATACGGGTACGGCTTAGGTTAGGAATAGAACTGAGAACAAATTTATCAAGCCTTTCATTTTTGTTTTCGTCTTTTATTTTTAAACTAGTTTTTTCCATTAGTTTCCTTTTATTAATTGCTTTTTTCTTACAGGAAACAATCCAGCCAGAATAATAATAACTCCAATATTAATTGCTACATCTGCAAAATTAAATATAGCAAAGTCAACAAACTCGAGGTTAAAGAAATCAATGACTGCTCCGTTTGTAACTCTATCTATAAGATTTCCAAGGGTTCCACCAAGAATAAATGCACATCCAGTTTTCATACTATTACTTAGTTTTACTGTAGGACAAAAACATACATATGAAAAAATAAGTAGATTAGCAATGCCAATTATCATAAATAACATTGGATATTCTCTAAAAACACTAAATGCTCCACCTGTATTTTGTGCCATTGTAAGGCTCATCACCCCAGGTAAAAATTCCTTACTATCACCAAGAGGTATATTTGAAAGCAAATATCTTTTACTCACCTGATCAATTAATACTACAAAAGCAAATATAAAAAGATTCAATTTCATCAGGACTATTCTTCTTCAATCTCATCTTGGTCAGATTTATTGTTATCAGCTCCGACTACACCTCTTTTAGAGGTCTTATAAAATGTGATGAGTTTTTTGATTTCATCAAACTGAACCAATTCAGTTTCTATTTTCTCAATTGCATTTCTCATATTTAATTCAGAATGATAAATGAGCTTATAGGCTTTCATTAATTCATTTCTTACATCAGGCTTTACTCCACGTCTTTTAAGACCGACTCTGTTTAATCCTCTGATTCTTGCTGGTCTGCCATCAGCAATAAAATATGGAGGAAGATCAAGTCTACTGCCAGTTAAAGCCCCGACAATAGCTGACTCACCAATCTTACAGTGCTGATGAATAGTAGAAAGTCCGCTTATAAAAACATAATCTTCTACAATGACATAGCCAGGAAGCATGGCTGAGTTTGCCATAATTACATTATTTCCGACCTGAACATTATGACCAATATGAACATAATTCATTAAAAAACAATTTTCACCAACAACAGTAAAGCCTTCTTTACTAGCTTTGTGGATAGTTACATATTCTCGAATAACTGTATTATTTCCAATTTTTACACCAGTATCTTCGCCTTTATAAGTTAAATCCTGAGGTGGCATACCAATACTACAAGCTGCAATTAATTTACAGTTAGAACCGATAGAAACTCTGCCTTCAATAATTACATGTGGACCAACATATGTGTTTTCACCAACTTCTACATCTTTTCCAATGCATGAATATGGTCCTATCTCTACTCCTGGTGCTATTTTCGCACCATTTGCAATGACTGCTGTAGGATGGATTTTAGGTGGATTAAGTGCTGATGTAGGCATGGCTATGAATAATAGTTTATCATAGTATAGATACTGCCTGTAAGGAAACAGTAAAGACGCCCCAACGGGGCGTCTCAACAAATGCAAAATGAATCATATTGAGCTAGACAACATACTAAGTGAAAAAATCGACAAAGATCTCTTGAAAGATCTAGATCACTATTTAGATATAGTTAGAAAAAATAGTAGGGCATTAGCATCTAGCTTAAAGAGATGTTTTGAAAATGCTAGGAAAAGTGAGAGATATCTTATGGTTTATGAGCTCGGTGTAAAAGATGGTAAAAATGTTCCAGCGGAACGCCCAGATAAAGACCTCGAGAAATACCTTGAAAACTATTTAAAAGATTACTTTGAAAAAAATGATTTTATGCATTATAGAGAATTTGTAAGATTACTTCGTGCCTGCACCATAGATGTAGGTGGGGAAGTAAGTTCTCACATAAAAGAAATGTATAATAATTTCTTTTTAGGGAAAAGATTGGTGGAAGCGTATAAGCTTGGTTATTCAACTCATATTAGCAAAAGCTCTATCTAAGCTGCTAATTTGACTTCTTTACCAACTTCTGGATTCTTACTTACAATTTCTTTATTAGGTTTTTTGAGATTCCTATTGTAGGCTCTTGCACCATCTCTAAGTGCTCTAGCAGCAACATCTGCGAGAGATTCTCCCAGTGCGCCGTACATGGTTCCTCTTAAGGCTAATTCTGCTAACATACAACATCCTTTCTTATAAACGGTTGGTTTACGTAATATATAAAGTAATAAGGATAAAGAATTTGATAGTGAAATAAGAGTTAACCATGGCATAACCTTTCTTAATAATTCATCTGTCAAATTTTCTCTATTTGGCCTTTATATATCTAGAACAACAAAGCAATTGTTTGTTTGTTTATATTAAAGAAAATAATAAGGATATAAATATGAGTACAGTAGCCTCAACTGCAACATTAGGAAAAAATGCATTTAGCTTTCTATATAATAGAGTAAAAAACTCTCCTGGTGAGGGGAAGATTCTAGCAGTAGGTGCTGTGATTAGCCAATTTACCAGCTCAGGTATAGTTGATACTGCATTAAATATGGGTGGTATAGCTTCTGTATTTCTTCCACAACTTTTACCATTTATGGCTGCTGTATTTGCAGTAAAAGGACTTTATCACCTTGGTAGAGGATTTTTATCTTTAGGTAGTGATAAAGGTGAAGCATTTAGTCATTTCCTCAATGGTGGTTTAAGCATTGCATTTGCATTACCTTTTACAAGTTTACTAAAGAACTTCAATGCTATAAAAACGGCATCAAGTAGTGCTGCTCCATTAGCTGGAAAACAATTAGAACAATTTACAATAAAGTCAATTTTTGAAAATCCAAAGCAAGCTATTGAAACAATGGCTGCAAATTTAAAAAGACTTAAAGATCAATTAAGACCTGAAGAAGATCTATTAAAATCATTTAACGGAAAATTAAATACTGTTGAAGGTAAGATGTCAGGATTTGTTGATAGAAAACAGCCTCTTAGACCATGTATTAAACCAAACCAACATGGTGTTATAGCTAGCAGAAAAGCTGGAGTAACAGATGAATTAGTAAAAGATGTAGAAAGTGGTCTATCAGCTACTGTAAAGAATGCAATTAAGGCTCAAAAAGTACCACAAAAACTTTTTGATGATGCAGCACTTGCAGCTAAAAATGCTGCTGATGACTTAGCTAAAGATGCAACGAATGCAGCTTTAAAGCAAGTTGCAGAAAGAGCAGAAAAAGCAAAAGAACTTGCTAATGAAGCACTTAATAAAGCAAATCAAGTTATTGTAAAAGCAAAAGGAAAATATGATAAGTTTAAAACATTAGCTACTGAAAGAAGCCAAATTAAGAGTGAAATAGCTGCTGTAAATGAAAGAATAAGTAAGTTTGGTATTAGAACTAGATATGACGAAGCTGTTAAAGTCTACAATGAAACAACAACAGCAATGAAAGGCAATACATTAACTCCTGAATTAGGAGGTGAGTTATTAGCACGTTACAATACAACCTTACATAAAGTAACAATTGACCCAGTAAAATTTGTAGATCAATTAGCAGTAAAAGCATATGGAGCTGATGCTAGAGAATTTCAAGCTGCTGTTACTCAGCCTTTAATGGGTCAAAGACCAACTGTAGGAAGTCTTGCAGATGGAGCTATTAACAGACTCTTTAGTGGATTACAATCTGCGGGTGATCGTTGGAAAGCTGTAAGAGCAGCTAGACAAGTCACAAGTGCTCCAGCAGCCAGCAAAATTATTCTTCAGCCAGGAGAAACTCTTAGCAAAAGTGGGCTAATAATTGTACCTGCCGCTTAACCCTAACCACAAATCTTATCTATAAATTTAATATGCTTTTTAGTAACTGGATCCCAGACTGTTGAATCCATTTTTTCCATTCCATCTTTATAACCTAAATCTATAAGGGCTTTTGCATAGTATGGATTAAAAAAGAAATAACTCAAAAGATCTCCTCTTAAGTGTCCTTTTAAATTTCCAACCTTAAATAACCAGTCTATTGTTCTAAAGTTTTTTCTAGTCTCAGGATATCTATCCCAGACCTCTTCTGCTACTTCACTGATTGGTCTGCTGGGAGCAATAAACATGTCAGGGATTACTCTCCATGGTTTATGCCCACGCATAAGTCTATCTGAATTTATTTTTTTAAGAACATGTGCATCATCAATAGATTGTAAGAGTTCATTTATTGTACTGAGTCTCTGTTTATCATGTCTAATGTGATCTAAGAAAAGTGCATTTAAAAGTTTACCGATATTTTGAACAAGCCCAGGTTTCTGTTCCTGATCTCCAAATCCTTCTTCCATATAATGAAGTCCGATAATTACAAGTGCATCAGCTCCTAATACAAGAGCAGGAGCTAGAGGAGTATTTTGTCTAACACCACCATCAAAAAACCAGTCACCATGCTCACCATCATGTTCTTTAAATCTTAAATACTCAGGCTTAAAGAAAATTGGAATAGCGCTGGATGCCAGAACATGCTGGGTGCTAATAACATCAGGCACATATCTGCTTACAGAATCTCTTGGAATAACACTTAATGCATTTGGATCATTGGATTCATAAAAAACCACTGAACGTCCACTAGTAATGGATGTGGCTGTAACTGTCAACGTATGAATCAGTTTATCTTTTAAATTTTTGCTTAACTGCTCCCAGTTTATTTCTGCTTCAAGAATTCTTTTTAAGGGAGTAGTATCTAACAATCCCTGAAAATCAGCTTCTCCTAATTTAAGCGATCCTAGAAATGATCTAAGTCCTGCATGAGCCCAATTTTCTATAAACACATGTTCTTTTTTTAAAGTTAACCAATAATGCTCTAAACCATCAATAACTTTTTCAGGTGGCAAATGAATTAATGAAGCTAACATACAAGCATTAACAGAGCCTACACTGGTTCCACAAATAATTTGGAAGCCACCTCTTTTTTGGAACTCTGGCAAGATAGCTTTTAGCACACCGATTTCATATGCACCTCTTGCAGAACCACCAGATAAAATTAGAGCAATTTTTTTCATAATTTCATAAGGAGCCACGTCATTGCGAGGAGCGTAAGCGACGAAGCAATCTCACTTTCTTTAACGCTAGCGAGATTGCTTCGTCAGTTTTTCAAACTTCCTCGCAATGACGCCGATACCAATATATTCTATATCCTCATTAAAGACTTACCCAGAATAATTATTTATTTCTCAGAATGTATTTTATTTTTAAACTTATTATCTTGATCTTATAAAATTTGATAGCTTCCATCTTCAAATTGAATATATGGCCTGCGGCGCCTTCCACTACTCATATAAAATTTATACTTACAAGCTTTTACACTTTCTGATACATCACCTGTCTCATTTTCAAATGAAACCTGTGATTCATGATTATCAAGTTGTGGCATGTGAACTGGATTTGCAGTTCTCATTACTGCATTAGCTGTAAGAACTAAATATGCTAAAAAATTTCCACCAATTCTCATAAAATCTCTATATTAAATAACTAACTAAATAAATCCTAAAAATTATACAACAAATCTTGTTATAATTTTCATGCAAAAAGAAGGAATTATCTAATGAGTAAATCAGTATTTGAAAAGATTTGGGATTCACATATCGTAGAAGAATTACCTGGTGGTAATTACTTAATTTTTATGGATCAAATAGTAGCTCATGAAGTAACGACACCACAAGGTGCTATTGAAATTGATCAAAGTTTTGGTGGAAGAATTTATAATCCAAAAAGAATTATTGCTGTTAATGATCACGTTTCTCCAGCTAAAGATACAGCGACCGCTATTCAAGCAAAAGTATTACGTGACTGGGCTAAAAAGCATGAAATAAAATTGTTTGATATTGGTGATAATGGTATTTGCCATGTCATTGCACCAGAACGTGGTTATGTCACCCCTGGAATTACACTTTGCTGTGGTGATAGTCACACAGGTACTAACGGAGCATTTGGATCTTTTGCATTAGGCATAGGCACTACAGCTCAAGCTGGTGCAATGCTTGCTGGATGTTTGATTTTAAATAAACCAAAAACTTATAACATTAAAGTTACTGGAAAATTACAACCATATGTTTATGCTAAAGATGTAATTTTAGCAATCATTGGAAAAGTTACTTTCAAAGGTGGAACAGGATATGTCTTAGAATACAGTGGTGAAGCTGTAGAACACATGTCTATGGAAGAGCGCATGACTATGTGCAATATGTCCATTGAAGCTGGTGCTACCAGTGGATTAATCAGTCCCGATCAAGTAACCATTGATTACTTATGGGGAAGAGAAAACATAACTAAAGATAAAAATGAATTTGACAAATTAAAAGTAAAATGGCTGAGTTATGCTTCAGATAAAGGTGCTAAGTACGATAATGAAATCACACTCGATGCAAATACCTTAAAACCACAAGTCACATGGGGAACCAATCCTGGTGAGGTTTGTAACATAGATGCTGAAGTACCAAATGATGCAAATGAAAGAGCATTAGAATACATGGGATTAAAAAAAGGTCAAAGAATTTCTGGATTAGCGATGGATCAAGCATTTATCGGATCATGTACAAATGCCAGAATCTCAGATCTCCGCGAAGCAGCAAAAATATTAAAAGGAAAAAAAGTAAGTATTCCTACTATCATTACTCCGGGTTCACAACAAGTAAAAAGACAAGCTGAAAAAGAAGGCTTACATGATATTTTCCAGGATGCAGGTGCATTATGGACACACTCTTCATGTGGTCCATGTTTAGGAATGTCTATGGGAGTAGTAGCTCCTGAATCACGTTGTATTTCTTCTACAAATAGAAACTTCCCAGGACGTATGGGAACTGGTGCCAGAACTCACTTAGCAAGTCCCGCAGTAGTAGCAGCCAGTGCAATTACTGGTGTGATTACTCATCCGAAGGATATTTAAGGCAAATTAGCTAGGAAAATATGTGCTGGCAGTATATGAATTTTTGATCCATTTATATCGGGTAATCTTTTAAACTTATCACCATTAAAATGCACCTGAAATGCATAAGGGATTTTTACCCTTTGAAGTAAATATTTTAAGTTTGAATCAAGATCACTTTCTGATTCTTTAGCTTCTACTGCTAACCAAGGAAGTCCTTTTCTTAAGACTATAAAATCTACTTCCTGTCCCCTTACATTCCTAAAAAATCTAAGCTCAGCTTTTTCTCCATATATATCTGTAATCCAGTGGCATAGCCTTAAAAGATGCATTGCAATTAGGTTTTCAAATCGGGCAGATTTTTTTTCTACAGCAGCCCAATCCCACATATAAAGCTTGCCTTCCTTTTTTACAGCTTTTATTTTATTAGTCCCAAAGGGTAAAACCCTAAAGCATGCATAATTCCTTTCCAGAATATCTATCCAATTCTTTACTGTCCTAAAATTTACTTCCAGATCTTCTCGTAAACTATTCATGGAAAGTATAGATCCTACAGTATTCGGTAAATGGTCATAGAGAAGCTCAATTTTATCCAGCTCGTATATTCTTTCTAGCTCTCTTATATCTTCTCTTACAAGCCTTGTCCCGTATAACTGTCTCCATCTCATGGCTTCCTGTTCAGTAGAAGAATTAAATGGTTCAGGAAAACCTCCGAAATGAAACATATCATTTAAAAGATTTTTTGCAGGTTTTATATCAGTATCAATATTTAGATCAGGTAAGGTATTTAAATCAGTACTTATTTTTAGATCTAATAATTCTGAAAAAGTAAAAGGATGGAGCCTGTGAAAAAAATATCTGCCTTGTAAGCTATCCCCGCCTCTATTATAGATATCTAATTTTGCACTACCTGTAACTAAAATTTTATGGTCTTTTTTATATAGATCATAAATTCCTTTTAGCCAATTCCTCCAATACTTATACTTATGAATCTCATCAAAGACCCAGAGTTTAGACTTTAAGTTTAGATCACTGTCTTTAATAAGTCTTTTGTGAAAATCAACATCCCAGTTATAGTAAGTGCCTTTTATATCTTCTAATAATATTTCAGCAAGAGTGGTTTTTCCACATTGGCGTGGGCCTGAGATAAAAACCATCTTTTTACCCAGGTCTTTTTTTATATATTGCTCTATTCTTCGTTTGATAGTTGTTTGCATAATACTACAATTTACAACGTTGTAAATTACACTATACCACAATTTACTGCAATCGTATCAAACAGTCAAATTATCCATAAACATACCAGCCAGTGCAATTACTGGTGTGATTACTCATCCGAAGGATGTTTAATATTTTTCCCCTGCAAGCTCTCTAGCTGCATAACTTCCTGGACCTTGTTCATTTGCCATTGTCATTAATACATAAAATGCTTCTACGCTTCTTGCCTGGCTACCAATTCGTCCAAGAGCTATTGGTACTTCTCTACCACAAAAAACACCTTGATCATCTTGTTTTGCAAGGGGTGGTAAATCTCTAATAACTGAGGGATCTCCTAATTTACCTAATGATCTTACGGCTAATGATTTTGTAAGTCGATCATGGTCATTAAGTGCCACTTTTCTTAATTGTGCAACAACTTCTCTTTTAACATCAGCAGATTGATATCTTAAATCCCCTAATACTTTTACTGCTTTATATCTTCTAAAAACATTTCCATCTTTTAAAGCTTCTAACAATGCTGGAACCAGTGAAGAATCATGCCTGCTAGATAAGACTTCTTCTGCCCCATCTCTAATGAGTGATGATCTACGATTTCCTAAAGCTTCTACTAGGAGTGGAACTAGAGAAGAATCATCTACAACTTTTAATTGTTCTATTGCAGTCTTCCAAATTCTAGGATTCTCTAAATCACTCACTAAATCTGCCACTGATTGCCTACTTGAACTGCCACCAGAAGTACCCTCACCAATTGCTGAATGGAATACAATAGATATAGGTGTTATTAATAAAAACATGATTACTCCTTAAATATTGATTTTTAAATTAAAACACAGATAAAAAAAATAAACATTAAATACATTTAATCTTAGAAGAAACAATTGCTAATTTAACTCTAGTAGAGCAATTTCATATCGTTAAT
>Ga0105164_10001572_pt1 | contig 14628 bp, 1 predicted proteins | sample VDWuncwatermetaG_FD_89674 | JGI IMG/M metagenome (GOLD analysis project Ga0105164, IMG submission 89674) | Wastewater microbial communities from Netherlands to study Microbial Dark Matter (Phase II) - VDW unchlorinated drinking water | ecosystem: Environmental > Aquatic > Freshwater > Drinking...
GTGGTCAAGAACAGATTGAGCGCGTCTCTTCCCATGCGGCTTAAGGGATGGGCCTTGAAGCAATGGGCGCGGAGCCTTTCGTTTGAAGCGCGGGATCTGGCAAGATCGAGGCGTCCTGATGATGCGAAGATCTTGGAAAGGCTTGAGAAAGCTTCCAAAAAAGCCAAAGAAGCGAAGACCGCCCTCTCTCAATTCGCAGGTGAGGTCACAGAAGCGGAGGCGGTTATCCGCAAAGTCGAGAGGCAGAAAAGGGATTTACTGCGGTCACGCGGCGCGCGGCTGGCGGACCGAGTGGAAAGGGAAAACGCCTTCTTCAAAGTCATTGTTCGGAGAAACCAACCCAATCGCGTCGGGATGGAGCTTTTGATTCGGAACAGCCCTTCGGAACCTTTTACCGTCCACATCGTGAATCTTTCGCGCGAAGTTCCTCCGCAAGTGAGAACGGAGGAAATAGCGGATCACCTGATCAGTTGGCTAGGGGGACTTCACCCGGGAAGGATCAATGCTGCCGTAGAGCGTCTCCAAAGCTACCCGACAAATGAATTCTTAAAAGAGCACAATGACCTTTTGACGCTCGCGGAAGTACGTGATTTGTTGGAGCAAAGCGGCGTCGCGGCTTGGTATACCCTCTACAATGGCGACGATGAAATTGTGGAATATGCGAATGCGGCATTCGCGCAGGTTCTTGGTAAGAGCGTTCGTCAGATTTTGGAGGAAAAAAAGTACGCGGTCATTAATCCGAAGGGGGCTCCTATTCAACAATATAAAGATGAAGACGCGATCGCAATTGAAAAAGGCGTCTTTATCGCCCGCGGAGGGGATCCGGCGATTACTGTCGTGAAAATCAGGTTCGGAAGCGGCATTCTCGGCATGTTTGTGCCTGCGGCTTCCAAAGATCACCCAAGGCTTAACTCGCTTGAGCCGGCGCTCATGGAAATCTTGAAGTTTGTCTGGCCTGTGGGGTTTGACCAAGACAAAGACGGCGAGTTCATTGCCATAGGGGGGCAGAAGATATACGTGAGAACCCCCAGATCCGGAGCGCCGTTCGGAAAATTCAAAGTGACGCCGGTGCACACAGTCGTCTCTACTTTGAAAGCTTGGCAAGACGGCGGTTGGCTTCCGGAGAATATTTCGATTGAGGGAGATGGCAATCTTTTGACTCTGAAAGGGAAAGACTCCGGCAGAACTATCGTGGTGAATTCCGCATTTAACCGCCAAATTGCCATGGCGCTTAAAGCATTGATTGCGGACACTTCATTCGCCGCGCGACTGGCTTATGCTGGACAAAAAGGACTTGCATATACCCATCCCGAGAGATTATTAAAACAATTTCGTGTTGACGTAGAGGGACAGAGAGAATCACGAGCTTTTTCAATAGCAGAAGAGCCGGTGGGCACTATCAGGTATACGGGCACGGTTTCGCTGCCTTCAGTTTTAGAAAGCGCCTCAAATCATGTTGTGGCTGGGAAGATCGCGGCATTACTGGAAGACGTAACTCTGCGAAAACCTCGAGGTAGAGGACGAAGCTTCGGAATCCGAAGGATTAAGGTTGAGCAATTGAAAAAGATTCTTGAGAAGGGGGAACTTCGCGTAGTGAGTCTTACAAAAATCCTTGTGAAGCCAGGGCCTGAGGCTTCCGCACCAGTGTCCGCGGATGCTCAAATTGCAAACGCCACTAGTTCGACGCCAGAGCCAGAGGAGCCTGTTTTCGAGCGCGATTATAACGACGTGTATACCAAGTGGAAGCCGAATCCTGAGGATTTAGAGTCCAGGTACCGAGATTGGATCCTGCTCTTGGCTGCCTCACGCGAAGATCTTTCGGGCGGATTTACCGTCGATAAAATTCTTAGCTCTCCTCCGAAGTTGGTTCCTGATTTATTTTCCAAAGGAAATCCAGTTCCTCGCAATATTGTGACTCGGGCAATACAGGAACTTTGGCAACTAGGCCTTGTTCAAAGAATTCGTCGCGATTCCGCAGACAGTCCAGCGCTCTATGAGATCACCCCCGAGGGAATTAGAAAAGCAAACGAATTGGCCGCGCGGTTGAGTCTTGCGGCCGATTTAAGTGCTCTCGCAAGTCTAACCCTGCCCGAAGCGGTTCAAATGGGCGTGCCAGGTACTGCTCGTTACTATCTCACTAATCTCGAGGGAAGTGGTGCTGAACATGGGGTGAGAAGCGAGGCCCAACAATTTGTTAATGAGAACCGTCATTTTTTGACTGACCCCAGGCCATCGGCGCATGATGCCCGGAAAGGGATAGTGGAAAAAGTCACCGAAGGATTTACACTTCCGCTTAAAGCGGTGGTTTTTGATCTGGACGGCACTTTATCGGACGACATCCAGGCTTTGGAGCGTAGAGCTTTCGCGATTCTTCTTTATAGAATTCAAGATTTTGCAACGGGTAGTCTCGACGAGAATAAACTTGCCTGGGCAGAGATCAATGTTGGGCAGTATATGAGCGGCCTCTCGACCGAAGGAAAAATCCTGTACATTTTGGCTAAGGCAAAAGAGAAGGGACAATTGAGTTCTTTTCTTGATCAGCTGTTAAACCTTTACCAAGTGGCGGACAAGGTGCCGACATCCTCAGACGACGCGACCAAGGCCATGCATATTTTCGTAAAAATTTTCGTGGAGGAGATTCATAGAGGCCACCCGAAGCCAATTGAGGGGGCGCTCGATTTATTGGATCATCTTCACCACTCGGGCGTAATGCTGGGCATGGCCACGGGAGAGTTCGAGGCGGTTGCCCGGGCCATTGCGAAAGAATGGGGAATAGAGAGTCAATTTCTTGAGATTTATGGAAAAAAAATAGGCGAACCCGATTCCAACAAAGTCGCGAGGAAGAACGGCATGCTGAGGAAATTTAAAGAGCCACTGGCGGCTCAGGGCGTGGGGATTCGCATTGACCGTGAGATCGCGCTCTGGGGAGACACCCCCGGCGACACGGAGTCGGCAAAGTATGACGGGTCGGATTTTACGGCTATCGGCTTTACACGCGGCAAGAAAACTGCCGCACGGGATCTGAAGGAAGCACGAGCCGATTATTTATATAATTCCGGAGATTTCTCGCAGTGGAAAGAAGGGCTCGAGCCTTTGGGTTTGCCTCCCGCCGCCGCGCGGTTGGCGGTGAGAGATCAAGGTCGAACCTTGGACAAAGGTCAGACCTCTGGTTCCATTTTCGAGCGGAGGTCTGACCTTATGGGCTCCGCCGCGCGGTTGGCGACGCAGACAAAGAAAGGGCGGGGTAAGGCTCATGGGACGGGAGGCATCAAACGCGGCCAAAAACCAAGAATCGGCGCAGCCACTACGACGGTGAGAAATGATGCGGGAATCGTGTTGGATCAACTGCATGATTTGTGGGAAAGAAGCGCTTACTCCAAAAGGTCAAAGATCACCGCCTTTCTAAACAATATCCGCTTATTGAATAGGCTTGAGGCTGAAGCCTTGATGCCTTACTTGGAAGAATTTGTCAGAGGGTTAAGTCGTGAGTATCGAAAAGCCAAGAAGTCGGTTCGGGAAACTCTCTCTTTGGAATATATCCGTAGCATTTTAGTGGCGTTAAAAGGTTTTGCCGGGCAGTATCCCTATAGGCATGACTCACACTTTGGATTCGTGGTTGACGATATTCAGAGTTTACTCGATGGGCTGAAAATCACCAGTTCTGGCGCGCGGTTGGCCCCGAGAAAGACGAATGAACTGGAAATTGTCTCCACAGGGATGAATATTCGCCTTTGGGGAACAAGCAAGAATTCTCTATGGCTTTGGTTGGATGAATCCGGAGCTATTAAAAGATTAGCAGACTGGACGGACGGATTACTGAGCTCTATTTCTACAGAAGAGCAGCCGCGTGTTCTGGAGCATCTGATTTTATATATGTTGTCGAATGATCCGGTGGACTGGCAGAATTGGACTACAAAAAAAAGAGTGACTTTTTCTTTCAATAACAGATCGTATTCGTTTCAGGTCACCCCAGCCATTTTACAGTTTGCAGAAAATGTGTTTGAAGAGATCGTCAGCGACAGGTCTTTGGAGCCGGCACATCTGGACCCTCATGTGGTTGCCTATGAATTGATGCGGAGGCATTCGAATAAGGATCCCGTATTGATAGCCCAGGTTCAACAAGAAGTTTCGACCCGACGGGTCAGGGTATTTCGCAATGCGCCTTTCGACAAGGATCAGACGTCAACGCAGGCCGCGCGGCTCGCTTTGCCAGCCCTACCCGACGATTTCGATCTCGCCGTGAAAGGGGATATTGACGTCGCGCTGGAAAGTTTATGGCTTTGGGATAATTCCATTAATTTTCCGGATGTCGCCGATTTGTTGAATTTTATGAATGAGACCATGGGGTCGACTGCTGTTCATCATGTGGTATCCAACAATGATGGTTTGAGAATCTATATTGATAGTAACAACGGTACTACGTGGCCTTTTTCACGGGTTTTATCATCCATCAGAGATGACGATGGCGCTCTGGAGAATCTCCGGGATCTCATTGTATCGGTTTGGTCTGAGGAGAGCTATATCCCCTGGACCATTGAATACATTCGCACCTGGCATGAGGCGGCGCGGTTGGCCGTTACGAAGTTTCTGCGTGTACCGTGGATTTTCGTGTCCGATCTGATCAAAAAGATTGTTTCCGAGATAACCCGGGTCCCCGTTCGCCCAAGCCGCGAGAAGATAAGAAACCGTGTCGGCTCGTTTGTGAGAAAGGAACTTCCGGGCTCTTCGGAAGAAAGTCGGGAGGCCTTGAAGAGAAAAATACAAAACCGTTACCGTCGCTGGCTCAACGGACTGACGCTGGAACCTGAGGGAAAACTTTTCAAGGACAAACTTTACTTGGAGGAAGTAAGGACCTTTGACGTGGATCTGGCGTTTCGCATCAAGAGGCAAAGGGGATTATTTCGCTTTTTGAAAAGTAAGCGCCGCGACGAAGAGATCGGTTTTGTCACGCTCAAGTTCAGCTTCGAGCCGGATTCCCGTACACAAACGCCGAATCGTGTCTTGGGCGTCGAGGTTGGCTATGGAGTTACGCCGGGATATCAGCGTCAGGGGATCTCCTCTTCATTTCTCGATGTCTTGAGCGGCGTTGTGCCGGACAATACCATTTTGATTCACACGATTCTCGATATCCCGACGCTCGTGGAGATCGCAAAGAAAGTGGTCGAAAAGCGGCCTCAACCGGTTCCAGACGCGGTTCAAAAAGTTCTTTCTTATTGGGAACAAAATAAAAAAGACTTCAGGAATGAAATTGCTTACGGCCTTGGGCATAAGGATCAGCGCGGATTGTCGGCTACCGAAGCCGAATGGATAGAAAGGCAATGGATACTCATTGATTATTTGGCGGGAGTTTTCGGACAAAGCCAGCCGCAAAACTTTTTGACGGCTGATGAAATTAAACAAACTCCGCTCGGCAGGTTGACGCGCCATTTCGGGGACGGGGAGATATGGCTGCATCTGAACCAAGAGTGGGGGGTGCTTGAGATCCGCTTCATTAAAGTCGCCGCCGCGCGGCTCGCGGTGAGAGATCAAGGCCGAACCTTGGACAAAGGTCAGACCTCTGGTTCTGATCTCGAGCGGAGGTCTGACCTTATAGGCTCCGCGGCCGACTTGGGCGTTCAAAACTGGCGTGTGGTTGCGCGGACAAGCACCGAGGAAGAAGAGATTTCTCAAGCTATTTCGCAAACTCTATCCTTCGCCGCTGGTGTCGAGGGCGATCGAAGTGCGCGTCGAGGGGCGCGGCTCGCCACGCACCGTAGGCGAGTCCGTATCGGAAGCGCATCGGAGGCGTCCGCCGCGCTTTATCGTCAGATAACCGCTTTCTTTGAGGAAAAATCTGATGTGAAGGCAACGCAAATATTTCAAGAGATGTCACGCCATCGGCCATTTCGCAGGTTAAGCCCGACCCTTAAAGAAACGTTTTCTATCGGAACTCGTGGATAGGGCTCTTCGCGCTTCTGGTGATGAGCGAAGCCGTCTGGAAACGAGATTGATTCCCGCACTAGGGGCAACGGTCCTGAATGAACAAAAGCAAAATGCCCAGCTAAGCGCTTTCCGTTATATAGAGCGATATCTGCTTGAAAGAAAAAGCAACGAAATCGTCCGGCGCCTCTATCGGCAATGGCTTGAGTTTTTTTCGTTCCGTGATCTAGGCAGCGACGCTCTAAAGCGTCGCATCAAACAGAGTGTTGAAAAAGAGGCCGATCTTCGAAGTTTTCGATCATCCATTGATTTGAACCATCAATCCTCCAATGGTGTCTTTATTAAGAGTGGCCCTGACCAGGGTTTTGAAAAATTAAGAACCCTCGACCCTGAAATGTACAGCCTAGTGTTTAACCCTCAGAATGCAAAGGAACTATTCCGATTTCTGACTGACCTGCGGCAGATTTATTATCGTCCGGCTTTTCAGAGAACGGACATTTTTTCGCCTTTAACCTCCGTCATTGAACAGGGGCTTTATTTCCCGGTGATAGAAGGATCTGCAGGTGGGCTGTATGTGACCCCTGTAACTGAGTCCTTCAGACGGCACGTTCTTTTTCGAATGAACAGCGAGCGGCGTGTCGTTTATGCGATTGAAATTAAGATGCCGGGAGACTGGCCCGAACGTCAGTCGATTAAAGTCAGAAGCTTTGATCTTGCCTCAAAGCTCTATGAAGAGTACCCGAGGGCCATAGTCAAGCCCATCGCGTTTGTGACCTACCCGGATTCTTCATACCGCATTTATGGACAGGACATTGCCTTCCCTGCGAAGGGGCTGCCTTTCAAGTTTAGCATCGCCATCTTCGAGTATTTGGATAATACCGGAGTATTCGATAGACGAAACTATGATGCCAAACGAATAGACCGTTTGACCGTCGACGATTTCAAGCGCATCGCCGATCACTATCCGTCTATTTACGAGAAGGGTGATTGGAAACGAGTGGCGAAAGACGCTCTGAAGCTGGCCCACATGATGTTTCTAGCTGCCTATACGCTGGGAAGAAGTGGCGTGATTGCAAAAGGCAGCACCGATATGCATTTTGGGAATCTTCGCCTCGTGTTAGGACCCGACAAACCTTCGGTTGCCAATGTAGGGGATTTAGATACTTTCTTGAAATTTTCAACGAATCCGAAAAAAAGGAGAGATCAAAAACTTCGTTTGGCGCAGAACCTTAGATGGGCAGCCAATTCACATTTTGTTGAAACACTTTCCAGGGGACGTTCTCCTGAAGACTCATTCACAAAAGAAGATGTGAACGGTGTCTTTGAAGAGATTATTACGGAGCTTGGAGAAAAGAAGAAAGCAAGAGAAGACGCCGCGCGACTAGCCTTTCAGATGGGAGATTCTTCGTCCGCCTTGCGACGGACTCAGAATGACGGATTCAATGGCGGGGCGCGGATGGCGTCCCACAAGGTATTTCCTGTCAAGCGTTTTGATTTCGATAATGTTAGTCAGTCGAAAAGTGACCAGCTTATACATACCATGATTGAGATTAACAACGACTCCGGCAGGGATTTGAGCGGGTTAAATGAGGATATTTTGCACGAAATCAATCGATACCCTGAAGGTTTTGTCTTTGTAGCATCGGATTCAAGTAGGCCTATTGGATACCTATGGGCTCAAACCAGTCAAAGAAATAAATCAAAGTACATGTTTTATGTTATGGCCGTGCGGAATGCATATCATCACATGAAAGTAGCGTCACAGCTTGTCCGGAAGGTCGTCAGATATGTTCGGAAGAAGGGCGGACAATCAATATGGTTATCGCCAATGACTCTTGACAATATCCCCGTTATGGAGTTTTGGGACAAGCAGGCAACACAAATGAGGCTCAAGTTTGATGATGTCTTTCTTGAAATTGAAGAAATATCGACAGGCGAGTTTAGGCATTTTACGTCACAGGGTGAGCCCTCTCTGAAAGACTTTGTCGATGCAAAGAAGAAAGAAGTAAATGGTGAAACTCCTGCAAAAAATCCGGATGGATTTGTGGAGGCCATTTTGAATTTTTCATCAGAAGAGGGACAAACCCTACCTGCGGGCGCGCGGCTGGCGGGAATTGGCCGAGCTATACTAAGATTACTCCTTGGCCATCCTCATATCTGGATCAACCGTCATCCAAAACAAACGCATCCCGATTTAGCTCTGGAAGATTTCAGAAAAGCACAAGAAGTCGTTTCTCACTATACTAAGGCTTCTCCCCTGGTTTATGCAAAGCGCTTAAGCGGCTCGCTTCATAAGACGGTTGTGATCAACGATGAATCCAGGCAGGTGGCCGGGTCCTTTAAGTCCTATGGAGTTTATTATCAGGTCTATAAAGCTATCGAAGGTGTGGTTGTCCCGGCTTATAACAAAGATCAAAAGGCACTTGAGATTCTTAAAAAAGGCGAAGGTCTGGAAATTATGACACAAACCGACGGCAATCACGGTATTGCGATGATTCATGCCGTGACCGCGGCGGTGAGCTACTTCAGGAATCTCTATGGTAATGCTGTCATCGACAATGAAGGCACGAAACTTGATGAATACATCCGAAGAATCAAGCCGGTGGTGTACACCATTGATAAACTTGCGCCGGAAAAAAGGGAGCCCATGGAAACGGCCATGAAGGAATACTCGCGCGTGCATAATATGCCCGAACGCAAAATTCAGACTTATGACAGTTATGAGGATGCGCGTAAACACAGAGAATCTTACCAAGAAGAGAAGAAAAAGAGGGGGGAGTACGTATTCTATATGGATCATGGCGGCCGAGACATTATGCTGGGTCACGGCGTGGCCGGCCTTGAAATCGCGGAGAAACTGAAGGCGGCAGGTATTGGCGATGACAAAAAAGTCGCAATTTTGGTTCCGGTGGGAGCGGGTGGCCCGATAGGAATAGGTGCCGCACTTAAGGCTGTCCGTCCAAACACGACGGCCATTATGGTTCAATCGCATCCGTATAATGCGTTTGTTCGGACATTGAAGCATCCTTTCAGGTCCTTTGTCAATTGGTGGCATAACAAAATCGTGCTTCAAAAAAATGAGAAGCATCCGGCGCCTTCAGTCACAATCCGGACGAGTTCAGGCGATGACGTCGAACTGGTATTTCCCGATGGAATTGCCGTTGATGCGCCCGAAAACGAATGGACGGTCCAAGTTGCCAGAGAATTTTTGGATGCCGCCGTCAGTGTCGATGAGGGTGAAAACGGAGCCTGGAAAAGCGGTGCTATCGTTTTCCATGATCTTAAAGACGTCTACACCGAGAAGGGATTGAATCCGGAAAAGACGCGCGTGGGTGGGACTACGGCCATATTGGCCGAAGCGCTCAAGGTTGCGGATCAAATCCCGGCCCTAAGGGATGCCAACGTGATCGTGCTGCTGGCGACAGAGGGCAACGTGCCTGCCTTGGTAACGGACTATTACAGTCATCTGCTTCCGCCGCAAGTACAGCAAATGGTTGATCAATTTAGTCAAGAGCCGGGTGCCGCGCGTCTCGCCCAAACAAAACTTACTTCTCCCAGCAAACCCGCTCGTTTGATTCTGAACTTAGCAAACATTAAGAAGGCGCGGCTTTTGGATGGAATGAGTTTTATGGCGTACTATGCGAGCCTTTGGCTGTTGCTCGCCGGCTTCTGGCCTCAGGCGCTTGTTCTCTTAGTCACGAGCGTGACGGTTGCCAGGACCCTGCACTTTTTCGAATCCAGTTTGGCCGCCTGGATCAAAAAACAGCCGGTGGTTCTTGCCGGTGACTTCTCTTATAGTGAAGTGATACAGGTCGCCCGCTATCTTGCCGAAGTGCATATTATTGATTTTATTACCTTGCCGGACGAGGCAGAGTTGGAAAGTGAGTTGGATAACCCAACAAGCTATGTTCTGCGCTTCGAAACGCGGGAAGGCCTCATTCACGCGGATATCCTGAAATCCGCCACGGCCGCCGGGCGGTTGGCAACACCTTCAACTTATATTCGCAGGGTCCTAGGGCATATCTCGGCGACATGGGTGGCTTTAACTGGAATCCCTCTTGGAAAATATTTCCGGAAGCATAAATATTGGGGTCAAGCCAAAGAAGAAGTTTGGCGACGGTATTTGATGGCACACAACGCACCTTCTTCCAGAGGATTTTTGGTTGCTATCGATGGATATCTTGAAGCTGTGGGAAAAACCCGTTTTGGAAAAGAACTTGAAGCATACGTCGTTTCGAAATTAAAAGAAAATGCAATTAACCAAAATGTAGTGCTCATTGAGTTGGATGAATCTAGCGATGCAAAGGCTTTGACCTTAGAGGCGCTGAATCAGGATTCTTTCGTGATCGTTTCTGGAGCAAACTCTATCGATCACTCCACGCATCCCAGTTATGGCATGATGGCGAATTATCGCTTTGTGCCCATGTCCTATCTGGATTTGCCATACGATAGGATTGATGTGGGTGTTTATGTGACTTCAAGCGTGCTTGCCCAATTTTTATATCATATCTCGCGAACCATTGCGCGACAGTTCGATGGAGTGATGAAACTTACGGCCAGTAAATCTCAGAGATCATTTAGTGATTGGATGTGGTTGTTGATTAAATGGGGCGAACTTGTTGTATTTCCTCTCTTAAGCATGCCGTACTTTCTTTTTAATGGTGTTTTAAGGGCAATAACAAATCGAGTTGACGCGGTTGTGCGCTTCAATCGTTGGAGCAAAGATACAAACCTCCCACATATCATACTGCGTAACGACTTTCTCGGCAGGTATATCACCGCGCTCGATTCGACGGGCGCGCGGCTGGCGGTCAGCGCGTCCTTAATTGCAGTTATGGATTTTGATAATCCTATTGGGAATGTGGTCGCCTTAATCGAGTACGCCAAACTTGCCCAATTGGCGGGCGCTGACAGATTGCATTATGTGGTGATTCAAGGAGTTCCCTCAGCTATCGTGACGGCCCCTTCGGCCAGGGAGACTTTTGAGGTATTCTCAGCTCTTAATCTGGAGAGGCTCAGGAAAGCAGGGGTGAGGATTCCCATTGACGTGCATCTTGAGGTTATGAAGCCGGACGAGAGCTTTATCCTTCCTTATATACAGGCGGGTGCGAGCCGTGTGCAGTTACACTGGGAGAGTTTTGTGAATCAGGATAAACACGAGCCCGAGGTTTTGCTGTCACGGCTTCAATTTATTAAATCAAATGGCGCCGAGGCGGGCGTGGCGTTGACGCTCGGAGGCGACATCGAGGGTCTCGTGGAGTTTGTCCAGGCGCACCCTGATGCTGTCGATCACGTGCTACTACAGGCGGTGGAGGCAGGGGCTGCGGGCCAAGCTTTTGATAAGCACGTCCTGGCATATATTTCACGTCTTCGCGAATCTGGGTTTAAGAAAGACATTTATGTGGATGGCGGAATTAAACAGGAAACAGCCTCTTTGGCGCGCGCTGCGGGGGCCACGGTTCTTGTGGCCGGCTCGGCATTTTTTGGCAAGGGCGAGGAGCATCACTCTATTGCGCAGCTTCATGAGGCGCTATACAGACTAGGAGGCAGGCCCGCCGGCGTGCGGTTCGCCGCGAAGACGCCGGATAATGTGGCGCCGCAGAATTCGTTGCCTAAGGCCCTAGGCAACATACGAGCCCAATTCGAGAAGAGCGTGATCGTGGTTTATAGAACTGGGGGCGCGGCGGCAATTAGGATAGGAAGCGTCCCTGAGCTTGTCAGTCCTCGTCTAAAAGCAGAAGACGTGCGCTTTGACCTCTACGATTTCAACGGCGAAGATTTTATACTTATCGCGGAGTTTAGAGAAACTGATCCCTCAAAGGATAAACTTTTTGTAACAGCGATCCCCAAGAAAGCCTGGCCGATCCATGACCAAATTCACAGCATTATTCCGTCTCGACCCTGGGTGATTATTAAAGACGGCACACTTCGCGTCGAGGGTTCCATGTTAATCGCCACAGATCAGAGCGGCCAACTGCTAAAACTTGATCTGCGAACGCGTACTGAGCCGCAGCAGAGCGCGCGGCTGGCGGTAGCGAATTACATGTTAAAAGGTCTTGAGCTTGAAATCACCGTTTCAAAAAAAGTGTTGCCCAGTAACGCCTTGGACAATACCGATGTTTCGATCAAAATAAGAGATAATCCGAATCCAGTTTCTTTCACAACGCGGCGGCCCCTTGTGGAAGAGCCTTTTGTGGTTGCCGGATGGGTGGGTGAGATGCTCCGGGGATCGCAAGAGTTGGAAGAGAACACTAAGGTTATAGATCTTGACCGTCTTGAGAATATCAATAACGTCATTCAAAATATCCCTACACTGCCTCTTGTGAAGGAATTTTTGCAATACGTCTCCGATGGCATCAAGGAAATTTTAGGGCCTAGGAGAGAAATCGCTGCCGATGATCGAGATCGCCTATCGCGCGCGAAAGTTTATTTGATGGACGCCATCAATGCTCTGCGTTTGTTGAATACAGAATCCGCATATCGGCAGATTGGTCTGACCATTGAGGAGCTTGACAGGGTAAAAGGTGAATACGCCACATGGGAAGGGCTTAGTGTGCCGTTTCTCAAGAATATCTTGAGACAGTTGCATATTTATCTTAACCTTGTTCTTGAAGGATCGTCCCAAAACCTCGGCGTGTCCAATAGGACTGTACTGGCATTGGAAATGGATTTTGATGAGTTGATTTCCCACGACTCATTAAACTACGAAGAGTTCGCATCCGTGAAAACAGCACTTCAAGCGGTTGCAGAAAATGATTTTCGAGATATTGTCAATAAGATTGAGCAGTCGCGCTATGATGCAGCGGAAGTGCGCAATGCGGCGCAAGCGCTGGTATCGAAGATGTATGAAATTTTCCCAGATATACCGTCATCCACGATTGGTCATTTTCACATTATCCTCGGCCGTTTGCGCGTTCTTTCAAACCTAGGTATCATACAGGCGCTGCCGGAGATCTCCGCCGCGAGGCTTGTCGCGGCGCGAAGCGCTGCGGAGATCCGTCGACGTTTTGATGGTGGATCGCGGCTCGCGTCGCAAGCGGGTTTGATCGCGGCGTTTTTCACGATCCCGTTTCCGCTGGTCTTGGTGACGATAGGGCTGGTGTGGCAAGGGCATTGGGGATACGCCACTATCCCGGGAGTGGCCGCTGGTATTTCTGCTTTGGTGATTGGGGTGAAATCGGAGGATAAGGCTGGAAACCAAGGCGCCCGCCTCGCCCGTTCCGTCATTGCGAGCGAGCGTAGCGAGCGAAGCAATCTCCTCGACGGGAGATCGCCACGCGCCTCGCATGGCTCGGCGCTCGCGATGACGAGAAGAGTCAGTACGGCTGTAAATCAGAAGCACATCCTCATTGCGGTGGGTTCGGAGGGAACGAGGCTTGCGGTACAGCAATTGCTTGGTAGAAATACAATCGCTCAGGTGATTGTGACGCGGGCCAGAAAGCCGGAGAGCAATGTTAGGATTGTGCAAAATGTGGCCAGGCGCAGGGGCATTCCGCTGTCGCGAACGCTTTATTATGACGCCAGGGATTTGAATGCCCAGGCGCGGCTTCAGATCATTGATTTTGTGAATCAATTGGAATTCAAACTGCAGAATGATTTCCGGAGGCTTTTGGACGGCGAAATAGAGCTCGAAGACATAAAAGACAATCAGAAAAAAGAGCAAATTATCGACCAAATCTTTTCGCTGCTTCCCATCATAAGACCCAAAACCTTGGCGGAAGCCGGTCGCCGCAGCGCACCCGACATCCACGCGGCCATTAAAGAACTTCGGCTCCAAGCGCATCACCCAAGCTTCGGCTATACGTTCACCGACCAAGCCGTTACGGCCGGCGAAGAGACGCTTGCGCCAGTTTGGACGCTCAAAACCGTGTTGAAGGATAGGCTTTTCCTCGATACGCTGACCGATAGAGATGAAAGGTCCCGGAGGGCGTTTGAAGATTATCTAGTCGTGACTCATGATGAAATGAATCATCTTGAAGAACTTGTGATATCGGCGCTGGGTCAAGAAGGCTATGAAAGATTGAAACAAAGGTTCGGAGACCCCTCCGAAGAAAATAGCAGGATTTACGCGACGGATAATGTTTTCGTGGACTCGATTTATCAGGAGATCAAGAGCCATTTCAATAAACAATACAAGGCCACCCAGGTGCTATTTGTGGACAGCCGCGCCGAAAACGGCGCACACTGTTTGCAGCGCCGCGCCCAGAGTGCGGTGAAACTGCTCCTGCATGAAGGACGCTACACGATGCTCTTGGACAAGGTCGTGGCCGAGATATTGGCTAGACGCGGCCGGATTGACGGAATTTTCATCAACAAATTATTCCAGGATCAGGACGGCAACCTGATTTATCAGGCCCTCGTGCCCATCGACTACGCCCAGGCGCTCAAAGCCTACTACAAGACCCGCTCCGAGCTCGAGCACGCCGCGTAAAAATAGAACCGTCCCTATTTTTTACAGAAGATTCAACCGGGTGATAGTTTTTTTACAGGAAGCGGGTGGTGGCGGGAAAATGTTTTGGACGCTTTTCAAAAATTTCAGATAATCATCGAGCGATGACGGAAAATTTTTGGAAGCGATTTTTTTTGCTTGAGAAAATTCTTCTCTGCGCTTCGGGCTTTGCCCGTCTTGGATCAATTCTTTTTTCTCTTCTTTGCTAAGCATGGTTCAGGCGATCCAATATTTGCTGGAGTTCAGGACCTCTTTTAAAC
>Ga0105164_10001573_pt1 | contig 14628 bp, 13 predicted proteins | sample VDWuncwatermetaG_FD_89674 | JGI IMG/M metagenome (GOLD analysis project Ga0105164, IMG submission 89674) | Wastewater microbial communities from Netherlands to study Microbial Dark Matter (Phase II) - VDW unchlorinated drinking water | ecosystem: Environmental > Aquatic > Freshwater > Drinking...
CCCCGCAGGCCGCCGCCACGAGCGCCGCCAGCGTCGAAATGTTGAACGTCCCCTGCCCATCCCCGCCGGTACCGCAGGTGTCGCACAGCTCAAGCGGTTGAGCTAGGGGGAGGCGGACGGCATGGCGGCGAAGACTCTGGACCGCGGCGGCAATCTCCTCCGCGGTTTCCCCGCGGGAGGCCAGGGCTTGTAAAAAGCCGGACATCTCGTCAGTTGACATGGTCTGGGTCATGATGCGGTCCATCGCCTCGCGCATGGCCGCGGCAGGCAGCGGCTGCTTGGCGGCGCGCTCGACCAGCGTCGAATGGATCATCGCCGCTTCGCGCGGAAGGCCTTGGCAAGCTGCAGGAAGTTGCGCAGCAGGTCCTTGCCGGCCTTCGTGAGGATCGATTCCGGGTGGAACTGGACGCCGTACACAGGCAGCTTCGCGTGCCGCAATCCCATGATCTCCCCATCCTTCGTCCAGGCGGTCACCACGAGGTCTTTCGAGAGCCCGGCCCGCTTCACGATGAGCGAATGGTACCGCGTCGCTTCAAACGGATTGGACAGGCGGCGGAACAGGTGCCGGCCGTCATGATGGATCTGGGAGGTCTTGCCGTGCATCGGCCGCTTAGCGCGCACCACCTGGCCGCCGAACACCTCCCCGATGCACTGATGGCCCAGACACACGCCCAGGATCGGGATGGTGCCGGCAAAGGCCTTGATCACCTGGTTGGACACCCCGGCGTCCTTGGGGCTGCCCGGACCTGGGGAGATGACGATGCTGCTGGGCTTGAGCTTCTTGACGTCCTCGACGGTGAGCTGGTCGTTGCGGTACACGACCAGCTCCTCCCCCAACTCGCCGAGATACTGCACGAGGTTGTAGGTGAAGGAATCGTAGTTGTCGATCATCAAAATCATCGGAGCCTCTCCGCGGCTTCGATGGCCCGCAGGCAGCCGAGGGCCTTGTTCACCGTCTCCTGGTACTCGCGCTTCGGGTTGGAGTCCGCGACGATGCCGGCGCCTGCCTGGACATAGGCCTGGCCGTCCTTCATCAGGATCGTGCGGATCGTGATGCAGGTATCGAGATTGCCGGAAAACCCGATGTAGCCCACGGCGCCGGCGTACGGCCCCCGGTCATCGCGCTCCAGGTCCGCGATGATCTGCATCGCCCGCACCTTCGGGGCGCCGGTCACCGTGCCGGCCGGGAACGTCGCCCGCAGGACGTCGAACGCCGTCTTGCCCCGGCGCAGGCGCGCCTGGACGCTGGTGACGAGGTGCATCACGTGGGAGTATTTTTCCACGGTCATGATTTCCGGCGTCTGGACAGACCCGACCTGCGCGACGCGGCCCAGATCGTTGCGGCCCAGGTCGACCAGCATCAGGTGTTCCGCCCGCTCCTTGGGGCTGCGCAAGAGCTGCTGGGCCAGGCGATCGTCCTCTTGCGAGGTCTGGCCCCGCCGGCGGGTGCCGGCAATCGGCCGGGTCTGGATCAGGCCGTCCTCGCACCGGACCAGCATCTCCGGCGAAGACCCGACCAGGCACAGCTCCCCGCACCGCAGGAAATACATGTACGGCGACGGGTTCAGCGAGCGGAGCGCCCGGTACGCGTCGAACGGCGAGCACCGGACCCGCCGCTGGAACCGCTGCGACAGCACGACCTGGATGACGTCGCCGGCCCGGATATGCTCCTTCGCGCGGGCCACCATGCGGAGGAACTCGGCTTTCGGGATGTTGGACGCCACCGCTCCCCGCCCTCGCGGCGGCGGCACGGCCCGCCTCCGCGCCTGCCGGCGGGGGGAGGCGGTAAGCCGCCCGGCGATCCGCCGGATCTCTTGGACGCAGCGGCGATAGACGGCGGCGGGGGATTGGCCGGTGAGGATGGCGTTCGCCACGATCAGCATTTTGTGCTGCGCGTGGTCGAAGATCACGATCGACTCCGCCAGCATGAACATCAAATCCGGCGCGCGCAGCGTGTCCCGCCGGTGCGCAGGCAGCCGCTCCATGAACCGCGCGACATTGTAGCCGGCGTAGCCCACGAACCCGCCGGTGAACCGCGGCAACCCGGGGATCGACGCGGCGCGGAACGGCCGCATCAGGCGCGCCAGCTCATCGAGCGGATCGCGCGCGGCGGTGTACCGGCGCGCCCGGCGCTTACCTGACGCGCTGAACTCCGAAATCTCGATCTCGCGCTGCCGGCTGGTGAACAGCAGCCGCGGCCGGCTGCCCAGGAAGGAAAAGCGCGCGATCTTCTCCTCGCCCTCGACCGATTCCAGCAGAAAGCTGGTCCGGCCGTCGTCGAGCTTCAGGAACGCGCCGACCGGCGTATCCAGATCCGCCGACAGCTCGCCCCACACCGGCACGACGGTGGCGTGCTTGGCCAGGCGGGTGAATTCCGCAAGCGACGGCTTGATGTCCATTACGACGAACGATACACCTTCACGGGATCAAAGATCTTGCGCTCGGCCACCGTTAGGCGCTTGCCCGGGCCCAGGCGCCGGAAATAGCAGCTGAAGTAGCCGGCGTGGCAGCCGGCCACGCGCTGGTGCACGTGTACCACAAGGGAGTTACCTTCACAATCCACTTCGACCCGCTTGATAGTCTGGATGTGGCCGGAGGTCTCCCCTTTGAGCATGAGCCGGTTCAGGGACCGGCGGAAGACATAGACCTTCCCCTCCTTCAGGCTTTTCTCCAGCGCCTGCCGGTTCAGGTAGCACAGGGTCAGCACCCGCTTGGACTTGGCGTCCTGGATCACCGCCGGGATCAGGCCCTGGTCGTTGAATCGCAACACGTCGAACAGTGTCTGCCGTGTCATGGCCGCACCGTCACTCCCTGGTCAGCTAAATACGCTTTGACGTCGCGGATCTGCAGCTCGCCGAAGTGAAACAGCGAGGCTGCCAGCGCAGCGTCCGCCTTGCCCTCGGTCAGCACCTGGGCGAAATGCTCAAGCGCCCCGGCGCCGCCGGACGCGATCACCGGAACGGTGACCGCTTCAGACACCGCGCGGGTCAGCGCCACGTCATAGCCATGCCTGGTGCCGTCGCAGTCCATACTGGTCAGGAGGATCTCCCCGGCGCCGAGGGCCTGTGCCTCCTTCGCCCAGCGCACCGCATCCTTGCCGGTCGGCGTCCGCCCGCCGTGGGTGTAGACTTCCCAGCGCGACTCGCCGGCGCGCTTGGCGTCAATCGCGACGACGATGCACTGGTTGCCGAACCGGTCCGAGGCTTCGCGGATCAACGCCGGGCGCTCCACGGCGGCGGTATTCAGCGACACCTTGTCGGCCCCGGCGTTGAGCAGCGTCCGGATGTCGTCCGGCGTCCGGATGCCGCCGCCGACGGTCAGCGGCATGAACACCACCTCCGCCGTCCGGGCCACCACGTCCACCAGGGTCTGGCGCTGTTCGATGCTGGCGGTGATGTCGAGGAACACCAGCTCGTCCGCCCCGGCGTCATTGTACGCCCGCGCGGCTTCCACCGGGTCCCCGGCGTCGCGCAGGTTCACGAATTTCACGCCTTTGACGACGCGGCCCTTGTCCACGTCCAAGCATGGGATGATCCGCTTGGCGATCATTGTTCAGGGCGGGTCCTGCCGCCTGCGGCAGCCCCGCCGGGCTCCGCGGGACTCCCATCCCCCTCCGCATCAAGGCTTGCAAGTTGGGAGCGGGTGGGGCCCAGTCCCGCTGCGCGCGGCGGGCTGCCTCCGGCGTCACCCGCCCAGCACACGGATGGCCTCCTGCAGGTCGATCGCGCCTTCATACAGCGCTTTGCCGATAATCGCGCCGATCACCCCGCGGGATTCCAGCGTCCGCAGCCGTTTCACGTCCTCAAGTGTTGAGATCCCGCCGGAGGCGACCACCTGTGGGCGCGACCGAGGCGGCACAGTCCTCGCTGCCGAGGAAGTGTCGAGCCGCGCTGGCGGCTCGACCACCCAGGCATCGAGAACCTCGCCCAGCAGCGCCAGGTTCGGACCTTGCAGCATCCCGTCGCGCGAGACATCCGTGCAGATGAGGAGCTGGACGCCCAGCCTGACCATCTCTCCGGCCAGGCCGGCGGGCGTCAGCGAGGTGCTGCCCACCCAGCCGCGCGATACCACCTGCCCAGCCTTGGCGTCGATCGCCACCGCGATCTTCGCGCCATGCCGGCCGGCCGCGTCCTGCACGAACGCAGGGTCCTCGCAGGCCTTGGTGCCCAAGACGACGCGCGAGGCGCCGGCATCCAGGCAGCGCGCCAGCGTCTCCTGGCTGCGGATGCCGCCGCTGAGCTCGATCTGCAACCCTGAATCTTTGCAGATCCGCTCGGCGACCGGCAGGTTGCTGTAGTGGCCGTCGAAGGCGCCGTTCAAGTCCACCACGTGCAGCCAGGTCGCGCCCTGTGCCTTCCATGTCCGGGCCACCTCGACCGGGTCGTTGGAATAGACGGTGACCTGGTCCCGCTTGCCTTGGGCCAGGCGGACGACATTGCCGTCGAGGAGATCGATCGCCGGGAGGATGACCATGCCGGGCTTAGAGCGCTAAGAAATTCTGCAGCACGCGCAGCCCGAGGGCCTGGCTCTTTTCCGGGTGGAACTGGGTGGCGAAGAGGCGGCCCCGGCTGATCATGGCGGGGAACCGCCCGCCGTAGTCCGATTCCAGCGTCACGACCGAGCGGTCGCGCGGGTCGGCGGCATAGGAGTGCACGAAATAAAAAAAGCTCCCGTCCGGGATGCCCTCAAGCAAGGAGCATCCGTCCTGCGACGTCCGGCAGACCTGGTTCCAGCCCATGTGCGGGATCTTCAGCGGCGGCGCGGCGGTCAGGCGCTTGACGGTCCCGGGCAAGAGACCCAGCCCGGCAGCGCCCTCTCCTTCTTCCCCGCGCTCGAACAACACCTGCAGCCCCAGGCAGATGCCCAGATACGGCTTGCCGGAGGCGACCGCGTCCTTGATCGGCTCCACCAACCCGCGCGCGGACAATTCCCGCATCGCCGCTGGAAACGCGCCGACGCCGGGCACGACGATCTTGTCGGCGCGCTTGAGCTCGTTTGGGTCGCTGGTCACTTGGACGCGGGCGTTCAGGTGCTCCAACGCCTTCGACACGCTGCGCAGGTTGCCCATACCGTAATCGACGACGGCAATCATTTCTCAAGCATCCCTTTGGATGACGGCACGCCCACCGGCCGGCCCCCGCCGCGCCGCACGGCTTGCGCCAGCGCCCGGGCCAACGCCTTGAAGACCGCTTCGGCGGTGTGGTGAAAGTCGTCGCCGGCGAAGACGTCGACGTGGATCGTCAGCTTGGCGGCGCGCGCGAATGACTCCAGCCAGTGTTCCAGGTCCGTCCACTGATACGAGGTGCCGGACCCGGCCGCCCGCCGGCCGGGCCTGCGCGCATCGCGCATGACCAGCTTCGGCCTTCCGGAGATATCGAGCACGACCCGGGCCAAGGCTTCTTCCATCGGCACGTACGCCCAGCCGAAGCGGTTGATGCCCCGCCGGTCGCCGAGCGCCTTGAGCAGCGCGGCGCCGATCACTAGCCCGACGTCTTCATTGGTGTGGTGGATGTCGACGTCCAGGTCGCCTGTGGCGGCCACCGAGAGGTCCAACGCCCCGTGGGTCCCCAGGAGCGTCAGCATGTGGTCCAGAAACGGCAGACCGGTCCGCACCGACGTCCGGCCCTTGCCTTCGAGGTTCAGGCGGACCGTAATCGCCGTTTCCTTGGTCTTGCGGGTGATGACGGCTTGTCTGTTCTTGGCCATGGCTAGGACAACCTGACTTTCACGGAATCAAAATGCTTGGGCAGGCCTTCCAGCGCCGTCAGGCACCGCAGGGACTCCTGCGCCTTTTCCAATGCCCCTTTCGTATACGAAATGACGTGGGTCTTCCGGATGAAATCCTCCACTCCGAGGCCGGAGAAGATCCGCGCCGCCCCGCCGGTCGGCAGGACGTGGCTGGGGCCGGCCACGTAGTCGCCGATCGTAACCGGCGAGTACGGCCCGAGGAAGATGGCCCCAGCGTGCCGGATCCGCTTGAGCAGCTTCTTCGGCGATTTTACCATAATCTCCAGGTGCTCCGGCGCAAGCGCATTGGCGACGTCAACGGCTTCGTCCAGGTTCTTCACCAGCATACAATACCCGCCTGACACCTGCTTGCGGGCCAGCTTGGCCAGTGATTTCGACGTCGTGATCAGGAAGCTGATCCCGCCGGCATGCTCGCTCTCGGCCAGCAGGTCCGTGATCACGTACTGCGGGTTCGCGTGCTGGTTGGCGATGATCGCGATCTCCGACGGGCCGGCGATGGTGTCGATGTCCACCAGCCCGAACACCTGGCGCTTGGCCTCGACGACATAGGCGTTGCCCGGCCCCACGATTTTGTCCACCTTCGGGACCGTCTTGGTGCCGAACGCGAACGCGCCGATCGCCTGCGCGCCACCGACCTTATACACCTCATCGACGTGCAGGAGGCTGGCCACCGCCAGGATGTTCGGGTCCATCCGGCCGTCCGGCCTCGGCGGCGTGGCCAGGACGATATATTTCACGCCGGCCTGACGGGCGGGGATCACCGTCATGTACACCGTCGAGACCAGGCTGGCCGTGCCGCCGGGAATGTAGACGCCGACCCGGTCGACCGGGTCGAACTTCTCGCCCAGGTACACGCCGCCGTCGCCGTCGACGATCCGGATCGGCCGCAGCCGGGGCCGGCTGTAGAATGCCTGGACGTTCTGGATCGCGGCCTTCAGGTGCACCATCAAGCCCGGATCGATGTGCTGAAAGGCGCCGGATTTTTCGGCCTCGGTGACGCGCAGCTGCCGGGCGGTCAGGCGCACCCGGTCGAACCGCCGGGTGTACCGGAGGAGCGCTTCGTCGCCGTTCTGCCGGACGTCATCGAGGATCTTGGTGACCCGCTCCTCCACCCGCCGCTTGCGCACCAGCTGGCGCGAACAGAGCCGCTGCCATTCTTTGCCTGCCGTAGAAATGACTTTCATGCCATGCCTATGTTCATCGCGTCAATGCCTCGCGCACCAACACCTCGGCCCGCTGCAGCGCTGCGGGGATGGCCGAGGGATCTTTCCCGCCGGCCTGGGCGAAGTCCGGCCGCCCGCCGCCGCCACCCTTGGTGATGGCGGACACCGATTTCAACAGCTCGCCGGCATGCAGGCCGCGCTTGACCAAATCCGCGGTCACCGCCATGACCCACGCGATGGTGGACGGCTTTTCCACCGCCACCAGGACCGCCACCCCGGAGGACAGCTGGCTGCGGATGGCGTCGGCCAGCGCCGCCAGCAATTCCCGGTCCGCCCCCTCGATCTGCGTCGCCACGAACGTCACGCCGTCGATCCGCTTGGCGTCGGCGATCAACTGGCGCGTGCGGACCTGCGCCAGCTCCATCTTCAAGGTTTTGGCCTGTTTTTCAAGCGTTTTTAATTGCCCGGCCAGCTCTTCCACGCCCTGGAGGGCTTCCTGGGGCGCGCGGCTCACGCGCTGGGCCACCTGTTTGAGCACCGCGGATTCCTGCTGCTGGCGGAGCAGGGCCGCTTCCCCGACCAACGCTTCCACCCGCCGGGTGCCGGCGGCGATCGAGCTTTCTTCAATGATGCGGAACACGCCGATCGCGCCGGTATGCACCAGGTGCGTGCCCCCGCACAGCTCGCGCGAGTAATCGCCGATGGACACCACGCGGACCTCGTGGCCGTACTTTTCCCCGAACAGGGCCATGGCCCCGGCCCGCTTGGCTTCATCGAGCTTCATTAAAGTTGTGCACACGTCATCCGCGGCGCGGACCCGGTCGTTGACCAGTTGCTCCACCTTCGCGCGCTGCTCCTCGTGCAGTCCGGCCAGCGCAGAGAAATCAAACCGGATCCGTTCCGCTTCCACGAACGACCCGGCCTGCACCGTCTCCGGCCCCAGCACGTTGCGAAGCGCCCAGTGCAGGAGGTGGGTCGCGGTGTGGCTGCGCGCCACCCGGATCCGATGGTCGGCGTCCACCTGCGCGCGCACCGGATCGTTCACCGCAATCGTCCCCCGCGAAATCCTCGCGTGGTGCACCAGGAGCACGTCCGCCCACGTGGTGTTGACGACGTCGGCCGCGCCTTTCGGCGCCTCGATGGCGCCTTGGTCGCCGACCTGTCCCCCCGCCTCGCCGTAGAACGGCGAGCGGTCGAGGACCAGGCCGACCTCATCGCCGGCGGCGGCCTGCTGCGCCCACTGGTCCTGCTTCCAAATCCCTTTGACCCTGGCCTCGCCGGCCAGCGAGTCGTAGCCGATAAACTCACTGCGGCCGCCTTCTTTCAATGACAGGGTGGTCGGCACGAAGATCCCCTGTCCGAACTGGCTGGCCGCCCGCGACCGGGTTTGCTGGGCCTTCAGCGCCGCTTCAAACCCCTGCCGGTCCACGGTCAGACCCTGCTCCTCAGCCAGATCGATGGTCAGCTCTAAAGGAAACCCGTAGGTGTCGTAGAGCTTGAACGCCTCGGCGCCCGGCAGCACCTTGGCTTTGCGATGCGCTGCAATCGTGGACTCTGCCAGCACCAAGCCGGCCTCCAGGGTCTGCACGAACTGCTGCTCTTCCTGCTCGATCGCCCGCCGGATCACGTCCCGCTTGGCGGCCAGGACCTGCTCGTACGGCGCGCCGCGCATCGCTTGCTCAACGGCACTCACCAGCATAGAGAGGAAGCCTTGTGGCGGCCCGACTGGAGACCTCAGGATCGTCCGGCCCAACCGATGCGCCCGCCGGATGAGCATGCGCAGGACATAGCCCCGCGATTCGTTGGACGGCAGCACCCCATCCGCAATCAAAAAGACGATCGCTCGCACATGATCGGCGATCGCCCGTTCGGCGAATTGGACCTGTTCTCCCAGCACGCCGATCACATGCGGTAGTCGCTGGATCCCCTGGACGATCGGAAGAAAGAGATCCGTCTCGTAATCGCTTTCCACGTTCTGCATGACTGAAGTCAGGCGCTCCAGCCCCATGCCGGTGTCGATGTTCGGCCGAGGTAACGGCTTCAAGCTGCCGTCCGGCTGCCGGTCGAACTGCGTGAACACCAGATTCCACACTTCCACTGATCGCGGTCCCTGAACCTTCCCGTCGGCGTCAAAGTAAATCTCCGAGCACGGCCCGCACGGGCCGTTGGGGCCTTCCTTCGGCGCGTTGGCCGGCCAGAAATTATCGGCCTGGCCGAACCGCCGGATGCGGTCCTCCGGCACGCCGAGCGCTCTCCACAGTTTGAAGGCCTCGTCGTCGTCCTCGTAGACGCTCACCCACAGCTTCGCACCCGGCAACCCGACGCACAGCTCGCGCAGCGGGCTTGGCGTCTTGCCGTCGAAGTCCAGCGTGCCGGTCAGGAACTCCCAGCCCCACTTGACCGCCTCGCGCTTGAAGTAATCGCCGAAGGAGAAATTGCCCAGCATTTCAAAGAACGAATGATGGCTGGCGCTCTTGCCCACCCGCTCCAGGTCACCGGTCCGTAAACACTTCTGGCAGCTCGCGGCGCGCTTGAGGTCCGTCCGTTTGCCGAGGAAGTAGTCCTTGAACTGGTTCATGCCGGCGGACGTGAACAGCACCGTCGGGTCGCCGCTCGGGATCAGCGCATCGCTGTCCCGGACCGTATGGCCCTGGCGCTCGAAGAACGTCAGAAAGTTTGTGCGAAGCGTCCGGCTCGTGATCATTGAACGAGTTGCTCGATGAGATCGCGATCGAAGCCGCGCCGTGCCAGCAGCCGCGCCATCTGAGCTCGAACCTGGGCCGTCCGAATGGCGCGGCCCCGCAAGCGGTGCTGGATCAATTGGCGGGCACGGCGCTCGTCATCCGCCAGGGAGTGGAGCGGCTGGAGCGCGCGGTCGATCAGTCCGGCATTCAGCCCTTTGGTAAGGAGCTGGTCGCGGATCGCGGCCCAGGCGTATCCCCGCTCCGCCAGCATGGTTACCCACAGCTTGGCGCAGGCGGCATCATCCAGCCACCCGCGGCGTGCGCAGGCGGCCAGCACGTCCTCAATGGATGACGCGGGGAGGCTGTGCGCCTCCAAGTGGGCGCGGAGTTGCGCGGTCGAGCGGGCACCGAAGCGGAGGTACCGGCGCGCGAGCTGGAGTGTGCGTTCGACGTCGCCGCCCGGGTCATTCCCCGGCTTTGACGACGACATAGCCGCGGTTGGTCCTCACCAAGGTGTTGCCCTGCACTTTTGCAATCGCCGCGCGATAGTCTTTCAGCGACTCGATGGACAGGCGGTTGATCTCGTTGATGACGTCCCCGGCCTGCAAGCCGGCGTCCGCGGCCGGGCTGTTCGGCCCAACCTCAGCGACGACCACGCCGGTCGTGTCCGGCGCCAGGCTAAACCGCTCGGCGAGCTGCGGCGTCAATTCGGCCACGCGCACGCCGCGCCAGGCTTCCGTGGCCCCGTCTTCAGCCGTCTCGACGTCGGCGGGCCGCTCGGCGATCTGCACCTCGACCGTCACCGGCTTGCGCTCCCGGAGCAATTGCACGGACGACTTCTGGCCGACCTTGGCGCGGCCGACGGCGTCCATGAGCTCCCGGGCGCTGTTGACCACCTTGCCGTTGAAGGTCTTGATGATGTCGCCGTCTTTGATCCCCGCCGCCGCAGCGGGGCCGTCCGGCAGGACCGAGTAGACCAGCACGCCTTCCCGGTCCGCCAGGCCGTAGTATTCGGCCACGTCCTGGGTGATGTCCTGGATCTGTACGCCCAGCCAGCCGTAGAGCACCTTGCGGCCTTCGATGAGCGCGTCGAGCACGTCCTTGGCTTTCTTGATCGGGATCGCGAAGCCGAACTTCCCGACGCTGCGCGGGTCGGCCAGGATCGCGACGTTGATGCCGATGACCTCCCCATTCAGGTTCACGAGCGGCCCGCCGCTGTTGCCTGGGTCGATCTCCGCGTCGGTCTGGATCAGGTCGGAATAGTCCCGGCCGGTCCGCGGGATCGGGAGCTGTCGGTGCTGCGCGCTGATGACCCCGACCGTCAAGGTCGGCTCCGCTTTCGTGGAGCCGTACCCGATCAGGCCGAACGGATTGCCGATGGCGATCGCCCACTGCCCGGTCTTCAGCGTCTCGGAATCGCCGAGGATGGCGACGGGCAGCTTCTTAGCGTCGATCTTGATGACGGCCAGGTCCGCGCGCGCATCCTTGCCCTTCACCTCTCCGGAGAACTCGCGGCCGTCCGCCAGCGTGACGGTGATCTTGTCCGCATCGGCGATGACGTGCTCGTTGGTCAGGATGTAGCCCCGCTCATCGATGATGACGCCGGACCCGAGCCCGAACCGCTTGAACTCCCGCTGCTGCGGAGTGTCACCGAGGAAGTTGCGGAAGAGCTCGTCGAACGGCTCCTGCCCCATGAACGGGTGGACGCGGAAGTATTTCTGGACCTGTTCGATCTGCTCGGTGGAGATGCTCGCCACCGCCGGCCCGACTTCGCGGGCGACCTTCACGAAGGCCTCTTCCATCGCCGATGCGATGAGCTCGCCCTGCTGCTGGCGCTGGGCGGCTTGGGCGCCGCCGGACGGCGGCGGGGGTTTGGAGGACAACTCGGCCCGTCCGATCCCCATGGCCAACCCCAGGATGATCACGGACAATACGAGAATCCGGATGCCTGGACGCATCATGCTTCAACCTCCGCCTCCGCCAACTGCTTCGGCGGCGCCTGCTTGCCCCCTGCGCCGCGGATCTGCGTCTCGATCTGCTGCACGAGCTTGGGATTTTCCTTCAGGAACGAGCGGGCCCCTTCGCGGCCTTGGCCGAGCTTGGCGCCGTCGAACGACAGCCAGCTGCCCTGCCGCTGGATGATCCCAAGACTCTCGCCGACATCGAGGATGCTGCCCGTCTTGGAGATGCCTTCGTCGTACATGATGTCGAACTCCGCCTGGCGGAACGGCGCGGCGACCTTGTTCTTGACGATTTTTGCCCGCACCCGGTTGCCGACCACCCGGTCGCCGACCTTGATCTGGTCGATGCGGCGCAGGTCGATCCGGACGGATGAATAAAACTTCAGGGCCCGGCCGCCTGGCGTCGTCTCCGGGTTGCCGAACATGACGCCGATCTTCTCGCGGAGCTGGTTGATGAACACCACACAGGTCTTCGATTTCGAGATCCCAGCGGTGAGCTTGCGCATCGCCTGGCTCATCAGCCGCGCCTGCAAGCCCATGAATTGGTCGCCCATTTCGCCCTCGATCTCGGCCCGCGGCACCAGCGCCGCCACCGAGTCGACCACCACGATGTCCACCGCGTTGGAACGCACCAGCGTTTCGGTGATCTCCAGGGCCTGCTCGCCGGTGTCCGGCTGCGAAATCAGCAATTCGTCGAGGTTGACGCCGACGATCTTGGCGTAGGTGGGGTCCAGCGCGTGCTCCGCGTCGATGAACGCGGCGATGCCGCCGGCCCGCTGCGCTTCCTTGATCACGCTCAAGGTCAAGGTGGTCTTGCCGGACGATTCCGGCCCGTAGATTTCGACGACGCGGCCGCGCGGCAGCCCGCCGATGCCCAAGGCCAGGTCCACCGCCAACGACCCGGTCGGGATGGCGGGGATGTCGAGCTTGGTGTCTTGTCCGAGCCGCATGATCGAGCCCTTGCCGAACTGCTTCTCGATCTGGCTCAAGGTCAGCTCCAGCGCTTTTTGCTTGTCGAGCCGCTCGCGGTCTTTCTCTCGCTCTCGTTCACGCTCTGCCATGGTGCACCCTCTCTTGTTCCTGCGCTTCGACCCTTGCGGGCGCCTTTCCCGAGCTCCTGCGCGCAGCGCGCGCCCAACAACGTATTATAACCACGTCTCTAACATATGGCAACGGCTATGGGCGTCGAACAAGACCTTCGGCGCCGCAGCCCTCCCTCGCAGCTAGGGCCAGGCGGGGAGGCCCCCTCCGAAATTCCCTCGGCTGCGCCTCGGTCAGTTTCGGCTTCCCCTCCCTGGCCGCACTCTCAAACGCTCGGTGCGGGCTGCATGCGCCTCAGGTCTTGTTCACCGATTCACAGACGCAGACATACGATATAATGGAGCGCCATGCAAGCGGAACTGATCGCCATCGGCTCGGAGCTGGTCAGCGGCCGGACTGTCAATACGAACGCCGCGTACCTCGGCCGGCGGCTGGAAGAGCTGGGGATTCCCTGCGTCCGGCACAGCGCCGTGGCGGACCTGGAGCCGCTGATCATCGAGCGGATCCGCGAAGCGCTGCAGCGCAGCGACGTGATCCTCCTGACCGGCGGGCTGGGACCGACGTTTGATGACTTAACAGTGGCCTGCTTAGCGCAAGCGGTTGAGAGGCCCCTTGTTCAGTTTCCAACAATCGTCCGCTCAATAAAAGAGTTTTGCCGGCGGTATAACCGGCGGGTCACGCGCCTGGCGCTACGCCAGGCTCTCTTGCCTCGCGGCGCGACCGCGCTGCCCAATCCTGCCGGGACAGCGCCAGGAATCTGGCTTCCTCTCCACGGCCGGATCGTCGTCGCGATGCCGGGCGTCCCGCATGAGATGCGCGTGATCATGGAGCGCAGCGTCCTGCCGCGCCTGCGCCGCCTGGCCGGCCGGACGGTCATCGCCGGCCGCACCCTGAAAACCACCGGCCTGGTCGAGTTGGAAATCCAGCAGGTCCTGGACACCCTCCGGATCCCTCCCCAGGTGCAATGCGGCCTCTATCCCCATCTCAAGAGCGTCGATGTGCGCCTGACGGTGACCGGGGCGACGCGGCGGGACGCGGAGCGGACGCTCCGCCGCCTTGAGCGAGCGCTCCGGCGGCGGCTGGGCGACGCGGTGTACGGGACGGACGAGCAAACGTTGGAAGAGGTGGTCGGGCAGGCGCTGCTCCGGCGGCGCGCGACGCTGGCGGTCGCAGAGTCCTGCACCGGCGGGCTCATCGCCACCCGCATCACCGATGTGCCGGGCAGCTCGCGGTATTTCCGCCTGGGCGTCGTGGCGTACGAGAACGCGATGAAGACGGCGCTGTTGGATGTGGACGCGCGGCTGCTCGCGCGCCGGGGCGCCGTCAGCCCGCAGGTCGCGCGCGCGATGGCGAAGGGCGCGCGGCTCAGCGCAGGAGCGACCTATGGGATCGGCGTGACGGGGATCGCGGGACCGACCGGCGCGACGAAGACCAAGCCGGCAGGACTGGTGTACATCGCGCTCGCCGACGCTGCGCGCTCGGCGTCGAAGCGGTTTCTCTTCCACGGCGACCGCTTGGCCGTCAAATACCAAGCTTCACAAATGGCACTTGATCTGTTGCGTAAATGGGTGGGTGGTGGGGGGCGCAGCAATCAGTGAGCAGCGCCTCTGGAAGGCCGAGCGGGCACGGTGCCGAGCGTCAGCGAGGCGAGCGAGGCCTGGAAGGGAGCGACGAGGGCCGCGCTGGGGCCCGAGGAGCGGTGATGCGAACTGATTGCTGCGACACCCACTACTTACTGAATAGCGCCTGCAGGAGCGGCGTGTAGACAGGACCGGGGCCGCTGAGCACGCTCTGAAACAGCGTCAGGTGTCCGGCGGTGAACGGTCCCGGCGGGTCCCAGACGGTCTGCTGGAGGCAGCGGCCCAGCTGCGGCTGGTGTTTCGGCGACCGCGCCCGGCCGAGCGTGATGTGCGCGACGAACGGCCGGTCCTCCGTGGGAATCTTCAGCGGCGCCAGCCCTGCCTCGAGGTCGTGGGCGACCTCGGCCAACTGGGCCGCCCCCTCGTCCAGCCCGATCCACACCACCCGGGG
>Ga0105164_10001574_pt1 | contig 14626 bp, 13 predicted proteins | sample VDWuncwatermetaG_FD_89674 | JGI IMG/M metagenome (GOLD analysis project Ga0105164, IMG submission 89674) | Wastewater microbial communities from Netherlands to study Microbial Dark Matter (Phase II) - VDW unchlorinated drinking water | ecosystem: Environmental > Aquatic > Freshwater > Drinking...
GCGAGCCGCACCCCGAGGTCGCGGAGGGCGCGGAGCACGCTGAGCGCGCGCTCCAAATCGGCCATGACCGCGCTCTCGGTGATCTCGATCGCGAGCGACCCCGCAGGGACGACCCCGCGGGAGAGCAGCTCCTTGACCCGCCCGAGGAGGACTGGATCGGCGAGGTTCCGGGCCGAGAGGTTGACCGACACGCCGGGGCCCGCGCCGTCGGCGCGCCACTCGGCCCACCGCGCGAGCGCCTCCTCGAGGACCCAGAGCCCGAGCGGCCGGATGAACCCCGACTCCTCGGCGAAGGGGATGAACTCGTCGGGCGGCACGACCCCGCGGGCCGCGTGGCGCCAACGGACGAGCGCCTCGGCGCGGACACAGACGCCGGTCCGCAGATCGACCAGCGGCTGGTACTCGAGGAAGAGCTCGCCACGCTCGATCGCGCCGTGGAGGTCGGCGCGGAGGCTGAGCCGCGCCTCGCTCCGCTGCTCCTGCTCGCGGGCGTAGAAGGCGTAACCGCCGCCGGCGCGCTTCGACGAGTACATCGCCACGTCGGCGTGGCGCAGGAGCTCGCCCGCCGTCCTTCCGTCGTTCGGCCATAGGACGACGCCGACGCTCGCCTCGGGGTGGATCTCCCGGTCGGAGACGGTGAAGGGCGCGCCCAGCGCATCGAGCACGCGACGCGCCGCGACGACCGCGTCGGCGTCACCCGCTCCGGGCAGGAGGATCGCGAACTCGTCGCCGCCGAATCGCGCGACGGTGTCCACCCTGCGGAGCAGGCTGCGCAGTCGCTCGCCGACGGCCCGGAGCAGCTCGTCCCCCGCCTCGTGGCCGAAGGCGTCGTTGACCTCCTTGAAGTCGTCGAGGTCGAGGTAGAGGACGGTGAAGTTGGTCTCACCGCGGACCGCCGCGGCGATCGCCTGCTCAAGACGGTCGTTGAACAGCGCGCGGTTCGGCAGGCCGGTGAGCACGTCGTGGAGCGCGCGCCGCTCCAGCTCGGCCTCGGCACGCTTGCGCTCGGTGATGTCGATGACCGCCACGAGCACGTGCGGCACGCCGTCGAGCTCGACGCACTCGAACGAGGTGAGGAGCTCGATGGTGACGCCGGCCTTCGTGCGGAACGCGATCTCGAGGTCGCGGACCCGGCCCTCTCCGTCGAGCCGGTCCCAGATCGCCGCGCGCTGCGCCGGGTCCAGCCAGAGCCCGAGGTCGAGCGCGGTCCGGCCGATAAACTCGTCGCGCGTGTAGCCGAACAGCGCCAGGAAAACGTCGTTGACGTCGACGAACACGCCGCCGGAGCGTCGGCTGAGCGTCATGCCGGCAGGGCTCAGGCGGAACACCCGCTCGAAGCGCTCCTCGGCCGCGACGCGGTCCGAGGCGTCGCGCATGAGTACGACGGCGGTGAGCGGATCGTCCACCCCAGCCGGGGGCACGATCCCCAGCGCGACCTCGAGGAGCCGGAGCGCGCCGTCCGTACGCCGGAGGTGGACGTCGAAACGCCGCGGCTCGAGGGGACGCGCTCGCCAGAGCGCGGCGACCGCGTCGCGCTCCTCGGGCACGATGAGCGCGAGGAGTCCCGGCAGACCGGGGACCTCGGATCGGTCCTGCCCGATGAGGTCGCGGAACGCCGAGTTGGCCCAGACGATCTCGTCACCGCGGGTCACGAGCGCGAGCTCACGAAGGTCCCCCTGCGCCTGGAGGACGCTCCCGTAGAGCTCGGCCTGGCGCTGGTGAAGGTCGAGGAGATGGCCCATCTCGATGGCTGCGCCGACCTGCGACGCGAGGAGGGTGAGCAGGCCGACATCCTGGGGGTCCCAGTGCCGCGCGGCCCGGGAGCCGACGAAGAGGGTCCCGAGCGCGCGGTCGCCGACGAGGAACGGCACCGCCACGGCGCTCCGCATCGCCTCCGCGGGACCGAGACGACCGTGCGCCTCCGTGTAGTCGTCGAGCACGACCGCCTCCCGGCGGGCGAAGGCGGTGCCCACCACGCCCGCCCCGACCTCGCGCCGCTGGACCGGCAGGTCCGTCGGCGGGCCGCTCCGGGCGAGCAGCTCGAGCGCGGCCCGCTCCTCGATCCACCAGTACACGGACGCGACGTCCACGCCCAGCAGGGTCCGCGCGCGCTCCGCCGCGAACGTCGCGAGCCGCACTGGGTCCGGCGTCATCCCGGCCGCGAATGCGACATCGTTGAGGGCGACGAGCGTCCGCTCGGTCCGGCGCCGCACCGTCGCGTCGCGGACGGCAGCGGCGACGAGGTCGCCCTCGAACGTCGGGATGAACGAAAGGCTGACGTCGGCCGGGAACTCGGTGCCGTCGCGACGTCGCGCGAAAAGCTCGAAGCCGAGGCCCATCGGCCGCGCGCGCGGGTCGTGCATGTAGCCCGCCCGGTGCCCGAGGTGCGCCTGGTGGAACCGTTCGGGCATGAGCAGCTCGATCGGTCGGCCGACGAGATCGTCCCGCCGGTAGCCGAACAGCCGCTCGGCGAACCGGTTCACGACGCGGATCAGACCCCGGTCGTCGACGACGATGACGGCGTCCGGGGCGGCCTCGAAGAGCCCCTCGAAGAGCGGGAGTCGAGGCCCCGTGCCGTCGCCGGCGCGCTCGTGGCCCATTTGGTGTCAGCGTGACCGCACCGGCGGCTATTGTCGAGACCTTCGGCGAGCAGCCGGAGGAGGGCGAGCTCCCTCCGTGCGACGGCCGAGGACCCCGACATCCCAAGGGCCGACGAGGACGGGGAGCAGGCGGAGGAGACGTCGAGAGCGGAGCGAGCGCTCCTCGAGCGGCGGCTCTCCTAGAGCCCGCGGGCGAGGCGCGCGCGGAGGAGCGCGCCGGCGCGACCACGGTGCGAGACCGCGTGCTTCTCCGCCGGCGCGAGCTCGGCCATCGTCCGGCCGTCCGGGAGGACGAACACGGGGTCGTAGCCGAAGCCGTTCGCGCCGCGCGGCGCGTCGCCGATCGCGCCCGCGCACTCGCCGCGGAACGACTCCATCCGCCCGTCGGGGAACGCGAGCACCGCGATGCAGACGAAGCGCGCCGCGCGATCGGCGGCGCCGTCGAGCAGGGCCAGGAGCTTCGCGTTCCGCTCCTGGGCGCTCGCGCCGTCGCCGAAGAAGCGCCGGCTCCGCACGCCCGGCGCGCCCCGCAGCGCCGCGACCTCGAGCCCCGAGTCGTCGGCCACCGTCGGTAGCCCGGCCGCGCGGGCATAGCCGAGCGCCTTCGCGCGAGCGTTCTCTTCGAAGGTCACCGCCTCCTCCAACGGTTCGGGTGGGGCCGGGTCGAGATCGGACGGTGCGACGAGCTCGATGTCGAGCCCGGCGAGGATCTGCCGGTACTCGACGAGCTTGTCGGGATTGCCGCTGCCGATGAGCAGTCGCGTCAGCGCAACGCCGCCTTCTGCGCCTCGATGAGCCGCGCTATCCCCGCGAGCGCAAGGTCGAGCACGCGGTCGAACTCGGCGCGCGAGAACGGACGGCCCTCCGCCGTCCCCTGCACCTCGACGAGCTCGCCGTCCGACGTCGCGACGACGTTCACGTCGGCGTCGGCGATCGAGTCCTCGGCGTAGGGGAGGTCGAGGAGGAGCTCGCCCTTCACGAGGCCCGCGGACACCGCGGCGACGTGGCGCTTCACCGCCGCCGGCGCCACCTTCCGGAGGGCGTGCGCGAGGGCGACCCAGCCGCCGGTGACCGCGGCGGTGCGCGTCCCGCCGTCGGCCTGGATGACCTCGCAGTCGATCGTCACGCTCCGCGGACCCAGCGCCTCGAGGTCGACCGCGGTACGCAGCGCCCGGCCGACGAGGCGCTGGATCTCGAACGTGCGCCCGCCGGGGCGCCCCGCCATGCTCTCGCGCTGGCTGCGCTCGGGGGTCGCGCGCGGGAGCATCGCGTACTCGGCCGTGATCCACCCACGGTCTTTGCCCTCGAGGAAGCGTGGGACCTTGTCCTCGACCGTCGCGAGGCAGAGCACCACGGTGTCGCCGAACGCGATGCGCGCCGATCCCTCGGCGAACTTCGAAACGCCGGTCTCGATCGTGATCGGCCGGAGCGCGTCGGGCGCGCGACCGTCGGGCCGGGCGAAGCTCATGCGCAGTCCTCCCACATCCTCGCAAGCTCGTCCGCGGCGTACGACCCGTCGCTAGTCGAGCTCATGGCCGGGGACGAGCTTGCGCACCCCCCGCTCCTGCTTGAGCTTCGCGAGCCAGTGATCGTAGGCCTGGGCCTTGATCTGGTCGCGCTGGTCGTCGGTGAGCGCCCGCGCGGGGTCCTTCTCGAGGACCTTATAGATCGTCGTCGCGCTCGAGGCGCTGAACTGCGTGCTCACCTTCCCGGCATCGAGTGCGAACAGCTCCTGCTCGGCGCGGTAGTCGTCGAGCGTGCCGCGCGCGACCCAGCCGAGGTCGCCGCCCTTCTCGGCGGTCGCGTCGTCGGAGTACCGCTTCGCGACCTCGGCGAAGTCGGTGCCCTTCGCGATCTCGCCCGTCACCGTGGAGAGCTTCTTGAGCGCCTCGGTGAACGCTTGGAAGTCGCCGCTCGTCGGGAGCGGGGTGTTCACGACGATCTTCGCGACCCGCACCTGCGCGGCGGGCGAGACGATCGCCTGCGCTTGCGCCCGCGTGCGGAACTCGTCTTTGAGGATCGCGAACCGCGCGTGCGCCTTCGCGGCGTCGGTGCCGATGCCCGCCGCGTCGAGCCGCTTCACGAAGTCGCTGAACTCCGGCCCGCGGAGCTCCTCGAGCTGGATGACGTGGTAGCCGAATGGGCTCTTCACCGGGTCCGAGACCTCGTACTGCTTGAGCATATGGATCGCGGACTCGAACTCCTTGACGAACTGGCCCGGCGATACCCAGCCGAGCTCGCCGCCCTGGTCCTTCGAGCCAGGATCGCTGCTCGACTCGGCGGCGATCGTCTTCCAGAGCGCGTCGTCGCGCGGTGCGGCGCGCAGCTGATCGGCGATCGCCCTCGCCTTCGCCAGCGCGACCTTGTCGGCGGCGTCCTTGTCGGTCGCGTCCTTGTCGGGCGAGACGAGCACGTGGCGGCTCCGGAACTGGCCGTTGTCCGCCGCGAACCGGTCATCGACCGCCTGCGCCGTGGGCGCGAGCTTCGCCGCCCGAGCCTCTCCGTTCAGGAGCGCTTGCTCGACCACGGCGCTCAGCGCGATCCCGTCGTACTGGGCCTTCTGCGGTCTGATCTGCTGGTCGTTCTCGAACTCGGGCGGCACGCCGAACTGGACGTAGAACTGCGTGAGCTCGTACTTCAGCTCCGAGGCGTAGTCGCGCCAGGGGATGACCCGCCCGCCGACCTCGGCGGCCGGGCGGAGGTTGTCGCGGTAGAAGCGGTCCGCGCCGGTCCAGGCCGCCAGCGCGAGGACCGCGAGGAGCACCGCCGAGAACGCGACGACCACGACCGCTTGCTGCCGGCGCTCGCGCTGCCAGCGCGCGGTGCGCTGCCGCTGGGTCAGACGCGGAAGAGGGATCCGACGTGCCATGGGAACGTCGAGTGTACGGGACCGTCCGCCGAGAGCGTCACGGGCCCGGTGGACTGGGACGCGAGCGTCAGACGACGGCGCGGTAGACCGCGAGGGTCTCGTCGGCCGCGCGGTCCCACGAGAAGCGCGCCACCCGGCCGGCCGCGCAAGCGCGGAGCCGGAGCGCGAGCGCGTCGTCGCCGAGGAGCCCGACAAGCGCGTCGGCGAGGCCCGACGGGACCTCGGGACCCACGAGGAGCCCGGCGTCGCCGACGACCTCGCGCACCGCGCCGGCGTCGTAGGCGACGACCGGCGTGCCGGCGGCGAGCGACTCGAGCGCCGTGAGGCCGAACCCCTCGAACCACGCCGGGTGGAGCAGGCACTCCGCGCCCGCGTAGAGGGCGCCGAGCGTCGCGTCGTCGACGAAGCCGGTCGTCACGACGCGCTCGGGCGCGAGGCGCGAGCCGGCGAGCGCCGCGCGCATGGTCGAGGCGAGCTTGCCGAGCGTTCCGACGATGACGAGGCGGAGCGCGTCGTCGCGCGCGGATGCCGCGGCGAACGCGGCGAAGAGGGCGCTCATGTTCTTTCGCGGATCGAACTGCCCCACGTAGAGCACGTAGCGGCCCGGGAGCCCGAAGCGTGCGCGCATCGCGGCGGCCGCCTCGACCCGCGGCGGCGGGGCGAACGCCGGATCGACCGCCTCGGCCACGACGTGGACGCGCGAGGCGGGCACCCGGAGGCGGGCGCGCACGTCCTCGGCCGTCGCCTCGGACACGGCGATGACCGCGTCCGCGCGCCGAGCGAGCGCGTACTGCCAGGCGTGGCCGACGCGCGCGTACGGCGTGCGGAGGTACGCGTCCGGGAAGTGGAGCGGCGCGAGGTCGTGGATCGTGACGACCGCCGCCATCCGCCGGAGCGCGGGCAGGCCGAGCTGGACCGAGTGGTAGACGTCGCCGCCGGCGAACGGCAGCTCGAGCGAGAGCAGGACCGGATCGAGGGCGAGCATCGTCAGCTCGGGCCGGCGCAGCCGGAACGTCGCGAGGTCGCGGTGCGGCGGGAGCGGCGACGGATCGGCCGGCGCGAAGCTCCCCAGGCGCAGCAGGGTCCACGCGACGTCGGCCGGCGCACGGCGCGCGAACGCGGCGAGGAGATTCCGGGAGTAGCGACCGATCCCGCGCGTGCGGCTCACGGTCTGGAGGTGCCGCGCATCGAAGACCACCCGCATCCGGTCCATACACTAGGTCGCGCGTGATCTCCGTCGTGACCCCCACCTACAACGAGGCCGGCTCGCTCCCCACGCTCGCCGAGCGGCTCGCGCTCGCGCTCGCCGGACGCGAGTACGAGCTCGTCGTCGTGGACGACGGCTCACCCGACGGCACCGCCGACGTCGCGGACGCCCTCGCCGCGCGGCTGCCGGTGCGGGTGGTGCGCCGCGCCGGCAAGGCCGGCCTCGCCTCCGCGGTGCTCGCGGGCTTCGTGGCGGCGCGAGGCGACGTGCTCGTCGTCATGGACGCCGACCTCTCCCACCCCCCGGAGACCGTCGCCGCGCTCGTCGCCGCGCTCGACGCGGGCGCCGACCTCGCGGTGGCGAGCCGCTACGTGCGGGGCGGCGGGATCGAGGACTGGCCGCTCGGGCGCCGCATCGTTTCGCGCGCCGCCTGCCTCCTCGGAAGCCTCCTCGTGCCGGTCCGCGACGCGACGAGCGGCTTCTTCGCCGTCCGCCGTACGGCGATCGAGGGTGTGCGGCTCAACGGCATCGGCTTCAAGATCGGCTTCGAGGTCATTGCCCGCGCCCGCGCGCGGCGCATCGTCGAGGTGCCCTACACGTTCCGTGACCGCGAGCTCGGCGCGTCGAAGTTCGGCCGCCGCGAGGTCGCGCAGTACCTCGTCCAGCTCGCGCAGGTCGCGCGCGACAGGGCGCTTCGGCGGACCTGACCTAGGCGGAGCCGAGCTCCTCGCGGAGCGCGTCGATGACGTAGGACTGCTCGTCGTCGGTCATCGTCGCGTAGAGCGGGATCAGCATGGTCGTCCGCGTGGCCTCCTCGGTGACCGGCAGGCTCGCCCGCCCGTTCCGCTTCAGGTAGATCTCCTCGAGGTGCGAGGCCATGACCCCGCGCCGGGTCGCGATGCCGCGGCGGAGCAGGTTCGTCATGAGGACCTCACGCTCGAGGGGACAGTCCCCCGTGAGCCGCAGGCAGTACGACTGGTAGGTGTGCCCGGCGTAGGGTGGGACGTAGGGAATCTCGAGACCGCGGACCCCGGGGAGCTCGGCGCCGTAGCGGGCGGCCTTCTCGCGACGGATCCGCAGGAGCTCGTCGAGGCGCCGGATCTGCACGATGCCCACGGAGGCCTGGATGTCGTTCATCCGGTAGTTGAACCCGAGCTCGTGGTACTCCTCGATGATCACGCGGTCGGCGGTGTGCCGGTCCAGATCGGAGACGCTCATCGCGTGCGCGCGAAGCCTCCGCGCGCGGTCGGCGAGCGCGTCGTCATCGGTCGTGATCATCCCGCCCTCGCCGGTCGTGATGACCTTGCGCGGGTGGAACGAGAACACGGTCTGGTGCGCGTTCGAGCCGACCTTGCGTCCCTTGTGGCCCTCGGACCTGACGGTCCTCCGGTCTGCTCCCCGGGCGGCCGACGCCTCCGGGTAGTACGACTCGCCGATCGCCGGCGCGGCGTCCTCGACGACCTCGAGGCCGTGGCGCGTCGCGATGTCGTTGATCGCGTCGATGTCGCAGGCGAGGCCGATCTGGTCCACCGGCATGATCGCCTTCGTTCGCTTCGTTATCTTCCGCTCCACGTCGGCGGGGTCCACGTTGTACGTGCGCGGGTCGATGTCGGCGAACACCGCGGTCGCGCCGGTGTAGAGGATCGCGTTCGCCGAGGCGATGAACGTGAACGAGGGGACGATGACCTCGTCGCCCGGGCCGATGCCGAGCGAGGCGAGCGCGAGGTGGAGGCCGGTCGTGCACGAGGTCGTCGCGATGCCGTGCTTCGCGCCGACGTACGCGGCGACGGCCTTCTCGAACGCGGCGACCTTCGGCCCCTGGGTGACCCAGCCGCTCTTGATCGACTCGTAGGGAGCCCGCGCTTCCTCCTCGCCGAGGGATGGCTTCGTGATCGGCACGTTCATCTTCGGGCGGGCCTCGGTGGCCATCGCTCCCTAGTATGAGCGGCAATGTCGACCAGTGCCCCTCGCGGCAGGTCGAGCCCGGCGTACGTCCACCCGACCGCGATCGTCGACGCGCGCGCGCGGATCGGCGACGCCACGCGCGTCTGGGCGCACGCGCAGGTCCGCGAAGACGCGCGGATCGGACGCGAGTGCAACGTCGGCAAGGGCGTGTACGTCGGCGCCGGCGTCGTCGTCGGCGACCGCTGCAAGATCGAGAACAACGCCTCGCTCTTCGAGGGGCTGACGCTGGAGGACGGCGTGTTCGTCGGTCCGCACGCGGTCTTCACGAACGACCGGCGACCTCGCGCGGTGAATCCCGACGGCTCGCTCCAGACGGCGGCCGACTGGGCCATCGGCGCGAGCACCGTCCGGCACGGTGCGTCGATCGGCGCAGGCGCGATCGTCCTGCCCGGCCTCACGATCGGCCGCTACGCCATGGTCGGCGCGGGTGCGGTGGTCACGAAGGACGTCCCGGCGCACGCGGTGGTGGTCGGCAACCCGGCGCGCGCGGCTGGGTGGGTCTGCTGCTGCGGCCGTGCGCGCGCCGCGACGATGGCGCCCGATCCCGATGGCGCCATGCGCTGCGACGCCTGCCGGCAGGCCTCAGCCGGGCGCTGACGCCACGAGCGCCTCGCGCCGCCACGCCACCAGCCGGCGGATGCCCTCTTCGAGTCCGACCTCGGCCCGGAACCCCAGCAGCTCGGCGGCACGTCGCGGATCGCCGACGCGGCGGGCCGGGAGCGCGCCCGGCGGCTCCGGCCGGTGCTCGATCCCCACGCCGCTGCCGGTGACGCGGAGGAGCAGCGCGGCGAGGTCGCGGAGCGGCATCTCGACGCCGCCGCAGACGTTCACCACGGCGTCGGTCGCCGCGCTCTCGCAGGCGAGGAGGTTCGCGCGGACCACGTCGCCGACGTAGACGTAGTCCGCTGAGCTCGAGCCGTCGCCGAAGACGAGGAGCGGCTGCCCGGCGTCGATCCGGTCGAGCCACTTCACCATGACCTCGGTGAAGCGTGAGCGGATGTCCATCCGCGGGCCGTAGACGTTGAAGTAGCGGAGCGAGGTCACGGGCAGCGCGCGCAGGTGCGCGAACGCGCGGCCGAGCTGCTCGTTCGCGGCCTTCGCCGCGCCGTAGACCGTGGTCCCGCGGAGCGGCAGGTCCTCGTCCATCGGCAGCCGCGGGGGATCGCCGTAGACGAGCGCGCTCGACGCGAGGATGACCCGCTTCGCCTTCGCCGCGGCGGCGGCCTCGAGCACGTTGAACGTGCCATCGACCATGACCTCCTGGCAGAGCCGCGGATCCTCCTCGCAGAGCGTCCAGCGGAGCGCGGCCTGGTGGAAGACGTAGTCGGCGCCGGCGAGCGCCCCCGCGACCGCGACGCGGTCGCGGACGTCGAGCTCGGCAAGCCGCGCGCGACCGGTCGCGAGCGCGCCAGTGAGGTTCTCGGGCACGCCGCGGACGAGCGCGTCGAGGGCGACCACCTCCGCCGCGCCGGCCGCGAGCGCGGCATCGACGATCTGCGAGCCGACGTTCCCGGCACCGCCGGTGACGACGACGCGGGCATTCTCGAGCGCGCTCACCACCGGTAGGCTAGCCGCGAGCGACCGCGCCGAGGTAGTGGACGGCAAGGCGATCGGCGATCGGCGCGAGCCGCTGCGCCCATGCCCGGTCGTTCGTGAGGACGTGCCGGGTACCGGCAACGATCCCGCTCGCCACGATGAGCGCATCGGCAGGGTCGAGGCCGTTGCTCGCACGTAGCCACGCGGCCTCCCGGGCGACCGCGAACGTCACGTCCTGAATGCCGATACCCGGAAAGCGGGTCAGGAACTCGACGATCCCGCGGTAGGTCTCCGGCAGCCCGGACCGGAGAGGACGGACCAGGAGCTCCATGACCGAGACCGCGGACACGACGGCACGGTTGCGGCCCGACCGGACGGCACCGTCGATCACGGAACGGGCAGCGTCCGCGACCGCATCGGTCTCCTCGAAGTAGGCGATGAGTGCCGACGTGTCGATGAGCAAGGACTGACCCGCTGGGATCGGCCGCGGGCGCGGGGACCCGGGGCTCAGCGCGACCGCCGATCGCGCCGGGCGATCGCCGCACGCCACTTGGCGACCCGGGCGGACGAGCGGCGCCTCTGGAGCTCGTCGGTACGCGTGCCGCTCGCGTCGAGCCGCCCGCTCCGGTGCGCCGCGGCGTGCTCGCGCATGCGGGCGATCGACCGGCCGCACCGTTCGCACTTCGGCCAGCGGAGCTTCGGCTCGCGGTCGTACCGCTCGCGGGTGACCTCGGTCTGCCCGTAGACGCGCCGCGACCCCTCGAAGGACAGGTAGGGAGTGCCGTCGCTCGCGGCTCCCGGGGATGCGTCGTTGACCCAGGAGCCCCGCTCCTCTGCGACGTATCGGAGCTGCTCCGCAGTGGTCCGGCCATAGACCCCTTTGGCGATGCCCGCGTAGCTCTCGCGGAGCGGACGCATGGTCGCCTCGGTCGCCCCTTCGTCCGCGACGGTGACGATGAGTCGCTGACCGGCGCGGACGCCGAGGCGCCGCGCCACTCGCTCGGGGAGCGTCAGCTGGTTCTTCTCGCGGATGGTGACCTCGACCTCGATCACGAGCCGAATACTAGCGAATCTCCGACGAACACGCAAGAGTAGGAATCACGTTGAGGCCCTAGGTTGCGTCCTTCCGCGAGCGGATGACCTTCGCCGGGACGCCGGCGGCGATCGCGTACGGAGGGACATCGCGGGTGACGACCGCGCCGGCGCCGACGATCGCGCCCTCGCCCACGGTCACGCCGGGCAGGAGGACCGCGTTCACACCGATGTCCGCGCCGCGCCCGACGCGGACCGGCTTGATGACGAGGTCGGTCTGGATGATCGGCGCCTCCACCGGCAGGCCGGTGTGCTCGCTCCCGAGGACTTTCGCACCGGGGCCCCAGCCGACGTACTCGCCGAGCTCCAGGTCGCGGCAGTCGAAGTACGACTGCGGGCCGATCCAGGTGTGGGCGCCGACGACGCAGTGGCCGTCGTGGCGACCCTGGAGGAAGGTCTGGTTGCCGATGAAGACCGCGTCGCCGATCTCGAACGTGTGCGGATGGAGGACGAGGACGCCGAGCCCGATCCGTACCCCGTTGCCGAAGGTCTCGCAGAGCGCGCGGAGGACGACCCGGCGCTCGCGGGCGCCGGCCGCCGAGTCGGTCCAGAGCGCGACCGCGTAGCGCGTGAGGAGCGAGTCGCGCGGCGCGCTCGCCCGGAGCCGCGCCGACTCGGCGACCTCGTCGGCCGGGTCCGGCGCGACCTGCTGGAGACCGTGGACCGCACGGACGACCCGCTCCGTCACTCCCTCATCCTGCCCCTCGCTCGCCTTCGGCGAGCCGGCCTCCGGCCGAGCTCGCTGCCGCCGGCAAAGCCGTCGGCGGCTCGCACCCTCATTTCATGAACTCGCGGATCGAGGAGGTCACGTGCTGCTGCTGCGTGTCGGTGAGCTCCGGATACATCGGGATCGAGAGCACCTCGCCCGCGAGCAGCTCGGTCACCGGCAGGTCGCCGCTCTTGTACCCGAGGAAGCGCGCCGCCTCCTGGAGGTGGATCGGGACCGGGTAGTGGACCTGGGTGCCGATGCCGCGCTCGGCCAGGTGGGCGCGGAGCGCGTCGCGCTTTCCGTCCGGGACACGCACGACGTACGCGTACATGACGTGGCGCTCGCCGGCCGGAAGCTCCGGTGTGCGGACGCCGCTCCCGGCGAGGAGCTCCTCGTAGCGGCGCGCGAGCGCGCGGCGTCGCTCGGTCCACTGCGGCAGCCGCTTGAGCTTGATGCGGAGGATCGCGGCCTGGATCTCGTCGAGCCGCGCGTTGTAGCCCACGACCGGGTGGTAGTACCGCTGGACCCCGCCGTGCTCGCGGAGCTGGCGGAACTCGTCGGCAAGCCCGTCGTCGTTCGTCGTGATGCTCCCGGCCTCGCCGTACGCGCCGAGGTTCTTGCTGCAGTAGAACGAGAAGCAGCCCACCCGACCAGCCGCCCCGGCCTTCGTGACGCCGTCGTCGAGCAGCGCGCCGTGTGCCTGCGCGGCATCCTCGATGACCGCGATCGTGTGCGCGCCCGCAAGCCGCAGGAGCGGACGCATGTCGATGGTGCGTCCGTAGAGATGCACCGGGATGATCGCCTTCGTGCGCGGCGTGATCGCCGCCTCGACCGCCGCGAGATCCATGAGCATCGAGCGCTCGTCCACGTCCACGAGCACCGGGCGCGCTCCCGAGTAGCAGATCGCCTCGACCGTGGCGAAGAAGGTGAACGAGACCGTGATGACCTCGTCGCCCGCCGCGATGCCGAGCGCGCGGATCGCGAGCTGCAGCGCGTCGGTCCCGGAGCCGACGCCCACGGAGTGCCTCGTTCCGCAGTACGCAGCCCACTCCTGGTCGAACGCGCGGACGTTGGGCCCGATCGTGAGCTGCATGCTCTCGAGCACGCCGTCGATCGCGGCGCGCACCTCCTCGCGGATCGTGCGGTACTGGGCCTTGAGGTCCACGAGGGGGACCTCCATGGCGGTGGCGACGGTCATCGCTTCTCCTCCCTGATCCGGCGACTCCTCCGGCCAAGCGTAAGCCGGGAGGATGCGGCCGGCGTGCTCACGCGACGGTGGGCGACCGGTACGCCACCCGCGTGCCGCCCGCACGCAGCGAGCGCGTCCCGGCGTCGAGCGCCCGGACGACGCGCAGTCCCGCCTCACCGTCGCTCCGCGGCACGGCGCCGGTGCGGATGCAGTCGATGAAGTGGCGCACCTCGATCTGGAGCGCCTCGGTCACCGGCACGCGCGGGCTGTGGATGTCACCCGCGCGGTACGAGCGGCGCAGCTCGTCCGGCGAGAGCGAGTCCACCCCGTGGTCGTAGATTTTCACCTTCTCGACCGCCTGCACGTCGTCGTACACGGCCATCTTCCGCGCCCCGATGACCGTCATCGTGCGGAGCTTCGACGGCGCGAGCCACGAGAGGTGCGCGTGCGCGATCGCGCCCGACGGGAAGCCCATCGTGAGGAACGCGACGTCCTCGATCCCCGGCTGGATGAAGCAGCCGCCCGTGCACTGCACCCACTCCGGCTCCAGGTCGAGCCAGTAGAGGACGATCGAGACGTCGTGCGGTCCGAGGTCCCAGAGCACGTTGGAGTCGAACTGGTGGAGGCCGAGGTTCACGCGCTGGCTGTCGATGTACTGGACGGTGCCGAGCTCGCCCGCCACGAGGAGCGCACGGACCGCCACGACCGCCGGGTTGTAAACGAACGTGTGGCCGACCATGAGCGTGCGGCCGGCGCGCGACGCGGCGCGGACGATCGCCTCGGCGTCGGCGACGGACCCGGCGAGCGGCTTCTCGACGAAGACGTGCTTCCCCGCGGCGAAGGCCTCCTCGGCGAGCGGCCGGTGCGTCGAGATCGGCGTCGCGAGGCAGACCGCGTCGATCGTGGGATCGGCGAAGAGCACGCGGTGGTCGGTCACCGTGCGGACCGCGGGAAAGCGCTTGCGGATCGGCGCGAGCCGCTCCTCCGAAAGATCAGCGACCGCCACGACGTCGCCACCCGGCGCCTCGCTGAAGTTGCGGATGAGGTTGGGTCCCCAGTAGCCCGCGCCGATGACCGCCACGCGCAGGTCGCGCTCAGGCAAAGACCCGGTCCTCATACGGCACCGTGCCGATGGCCGCCGCTTTCGTCCTGCCCGACAGCAGGTGATCGGCCATGGCGAGACCCATCTCGCTGGCGATGTCCATATCAACGTACTTATACAGACCCTGCCGGCCACCGGTGACCACGTCCTCGAAGCGACCGAGCTCCACCATGAGCGTGTCGATCGCCGCCTCGTAGCCCAGGCGGTACACCGGATAGCCCATCGTCGAGCGCAGCACCACCGCCTCGGCGATCTCGTCCACCGTGAGGAAGCCTTCCGCCGCGAGCTCCGGACCGATGATCCGGGCGAGCTCGTCGGCGGTCGCGTTCCAGATCGGGCCGTTGATGTCGCAGGTGA
>Ga0105164_10001575_pt1 | contig 14615 bp, 17 predicted proteins | sample VDWuncwatermetaG_FD_89674 | JGI IMG/M metagenome (GOLD analysis project Ga0105164, IMG submission 89674) | Wastewater microbial communities from Netherlands to study Microbial Dark Matter (Phase II) - VDW unchlorinated drinking water | ecosystem: Environmental > Aquatic > Freshwater > Drinking...
CCGCCACGCCACGCCGGTGGCTGTGATGGAATTAACTCATCGTTCTCCGTGGGAGCTGTTGGTTGCCACCATTCTATCCGCGCAGTGCACGGATCAGCGAGTGAATCAGGTCACGCCGGCTCTCTTTAAGCGGTATCCCACACCTCACGTGATGGCGAACGCAACGTCGACGGAACTGGAGGCGTTGATCAGATCAACTGGTTTTTACAAAAGTAAGGCGAAAAACTTGATTGGTTGTGCGCAGGTCGTTACGGCGCAGTTCAAGGGGCAAGTTCCTGATACCATGGAAGAACTCACAGCGATACCTGGTGTCGGGCGAAAAACAGCGAATGTACTCCTTGGGGCCGTATTTGGGAAGCCGGGTATTGTGGTCGATACACATGTGCGACGGGTGGCCAACCGACTTGCCCTGACCTATTCGAGTGATCCCGAGCGAATCGAACGCGACCTGCAAGCGGTGTATCCGGAAACCCAGTGGACGGATGTATCTCAACGGTTGCTCCTTCATGGTCGGTATGTGTGCCTCGCGCGGAAGCCTCGCTGCCTTGTTTGCCCGATTTACGATGTGTGTGAGTGGGAAGGAAAACTACCGACATGATTAAGAGTATGACGGGATTTGGCCGGCGACAGGGACTATGGTCCGACGGGACTGTCAGTGTTGAAGTGAGATCAGTGAACCATCGTTTTCTTGAAACCTCCATTCGCCTGCCGAAGTCGCTGAGTGGGCTAGAAGACCGCTTCAAGAAGATGATCCAGCAACAGTGTGTACGTGGGCGAGTCGATCTTGCGGTGCTGCTTCAGGGGAGTCGGGGAAGTGTTCGCGAGGTGCAACTTGACCTTGGCCTAGCGAAGCAGTACCATCAGGCTCTCCGTACACTCCAGCGCACACTGAAACTTAAAGGCTCCATTGACATCGGACTGATGGCGGGTTTTCGCGATATTGTTGCGCTTTCCGAGCAGACGACCGACGATCCTAAACTCACAAAAATGGTGGAAAAACTGGGGCTGCTCGCAGTGTCGGACATGGTAAAAATGCGGGAGAAAGAGGGAGCTTTGCTTTCGCAGGATATCCTGGCTCGGCTCGACCACGTGCGTGAGTGCAAAAGTTCGGTATCGTCCCGTGCTCCCTTCATTGCGCAGGAAACCTTCGACCGTATGAAGCAGCGAGTGGAGAAGCTGTTGGCAGACGCTATCCCGGACCTCCCTCGGCTCAATCAAGAGTTGGCCTTGTATGCCGATCGGTGCGACATTACAGAAGAATTGGTCAGACTAGACACGCATATGATACAGTTTGAGCGTGCAATTCAAGGGACCGAGTCGGTGGGAAAGACGTTGGATTTTCTTCTCCAGGAATTAGGCCGGGAGGTTAATACCATTGGATCAAAATCCAACGACGCGGCAATCAGGGCCGACGTGGTGCAAATGAAAGCCGAGCTTGAGCGTATACGTGAGCAGATACAGAATGTCGAATGAGTACCGCGATGACCACAAATAACCTCCCTTCGGATGTGACGGGGGCTCGGCAAGTTCCTGAACGTCGGGGCATTCTGTACATTATTTCAGCTCCGTCAGGCGCAGGGAAGACGACCTTGTGTAAGCAGGTCGTGGCGTCGGTCCCTGAGCTGTGGCATTCGGTGTCATTCACGACAAGAAAACCGCGTCCAGGAGAAGAACACGGACGCGAGTACTTCTTTATCGATGAGAATGTCTTTCACGATATGGTTGCCAGGAATGAGTTCTTGGAGTACGCCCACGTATATTCCAATTGGTATGGCACACCGCGGAAGCCTTTAATGGATAAGATGGAGCAGGGTATCGATGTCTTACTGGAGATCGATGTCCAGGGTGCACTTCAGATTAAAAAGAAATTTGGCGATGCTGTCTATATTTTCATTCTCCCTCCATCGATGGACATTCTGCGTGCTCGACTCCAAGGTCGTGGATCCGACTCACAGGAGGAGATTGTCCGCCGATTGCAAAAGGTGAAAGAAGAAGTCTGGTCTTTCAGGGAATATTATTACATTGTCCGCAACGATGATCTGACGCAGTCTCTCCGTGAGCTGCAAAGCATCTTTATTGCGGAACGTCTGAAGACCAAACGGATGGACCTGCAGTGGCTTGAGCAAAGCTTTATTCTTGAGAAAGATGCAACATCGCCGGGAACGGAGCCGTCATGCACTTTATAACGAGGGAGCTAGACCGACTATGATCGACATGCTGAGTTTGTTGCCACAATACACGCCCAATGAGTTTGATTCACGCCACCGCCTGGTGATCGTCGCGTCACAGCGTGCGAAGCACTTGACTCAAGGCGCGAAGTCAACTTGGTCCTCGCGCTTCACAAAAGAAACAACCATGGCGCTCGACGAGGTGCTGAGAGGTCATGTCAAGTATATGACCGGCAAAGAAGCCCGAGATGCCATGAAGGAAGCCAAACGAGGGAAAGAAGGTGAAACCGAGCGCATCGCGATGATGACGGGAGAGGACGCTCGCGAAATCAAGAAGGAACTCAGTGTCTACGTCGATGATACGGTGCCGCCGACGGTAGCTCCGGCTGAGGAGTAGGCATTGGAGGAAGCACACGTGCCGGCCAATCTGTGGGGCAAGAGGCTTGTTCTTGGAGTAACGGGCAGCATCGCCGCGTATAAAGCGGTCGGGTTGCTTCGATCTCTTGCGCGTGACGGTGCCACTGTGTCAGTGGTCATGACTCAGGCTGCCACGAAATTTGTGACTCCTCTTACGTTTGAAGTCCTGTCAGGAAGACGAGTGGCGACGGACCTCTTTGAATCTCATGAAGAAATGGTCCATCTCGCTGTCCCAGAACAAGCTCATGCAATTATTGTGGCGCCGGCGACGGCCAATTTCCTGGCAAAAGCGGCTCTTGGTCTGGCGGATGATCTGTTGAGCACGATGCTGTTGAACGCTCGGTGTCCCGTGATTGTCGCTCCGGCCATGGATGGGGACATGTGGACACACCCCACGGTTGTTCAACATGTGCAGGTGCTCCGAGCTCGTGGCGTCGTTGTGCTTGATCCTGAAGTCGGTCCGCTGGCATCAGGACAAGTCGCACAAGGGAGGTTTCCGTCAGAGTCACGAATCATCGATGCAGTGTATGCCGCGCTGAACCCTCGGCGGGATTGGCAAGGACAGCGGGTGTTGGTTTCCGCAGGCCCGACTCAGGAACCCATTGATCCGGTTCGCTTTATTTCGAACCATTCTTCCGGGAAGATGGGGTACGCCATTGCAGAAGCCGCACGGGATCGAGGTGCGGAGGTGGTCTTAGTGACAGGGCCATCCTCTCTCACGCCTCCTCCAGGAGTGACGACTGTTTCGGTCAATACAGCGAGCGAGATGACCGATGCGTTGAGTCGACATTTCTCTGCTGCTACCGTTCTGATCATGGCTGCAGCGGTTGCCGACTTTCGTCCAAAAAATCAAGCCGCTCAGAAGCTCAAGAAGCAGGGGAAGTCTGAGCTCGTGCTTGAGTTGGAAGCGACCCCGGACATTCTCGCCATGCTGTCCGCGCGTCGGACATCGCAAATTGTGATTGGGTTCGCAGCGGAAACGGAACACGTATTGTGGCATGCGAAAGACAAGTTGAGAGGGAAAGGGCTGGATCTCATCATTGCGAATGATGTCACGCAAGCGGGAGGTGGGTTTGGCAGTGATGATAATGCGGTTGTCATTCTTTCGGCCGCAGGTGAACAGAGAGTCCTGGGTCTGATGCCCAAGCGGCGTCTGGCCGACGAAATTTTGACTGCTGTGCATGAGCTCTGTCTCATCTCGCCTCGTCGCGAGTCCCTGGTGGAGTGACTGAATCTATGGCGTCAGAATCAAAAAAAGTAGGTAATGCCGCTGAAATTGATCGGTTGGCCTTAGTCTTTGCTAAAGATCCAGGGTCCAAGGTGTTTATTCCTCTGGCAGAAGAGTACGGCAAAGCTGGTATGTGGGAAGAGGCGGTTGCTGTTCTTGAAGATGGGCTGAAGGCCTATCCAGGTTTTATTACGGCCATGGTGGCCTTGGGTCGCGCCTATGAGCAGATGAACCAACCGGTCAAGGCGAAGGCTATTCTTGAAGAAGCCATCAAGGTAAGCCCCGACAATCTTCGTGCGCATCGAATATTGGCCAAGCTCTACACGGCTCAAGGAGCCAAGGAATCGGCCATCCGGTCATGCAACGTCATATTATCCTTAAATCCGCATGATCAAGAAGCCTTGTCGCTCTGTGCCGGGCTCGAGGTACCGACGACTCAGGGAATGGCACAATCGCAAGAGGTATTGCATGAGAAACCGGTGAAAACTACAAGTCTTGACTCTGACCGTCTTCATGGCGAGGGTATGATATCCGCCTTCGATAGTACGGCGATGGCAACGAAAGATGGAGCCAACGGATTGTCCAGTAGTGTGCCTCGTTCAGAGGAAGCGCCTATTCCTATAACCAGATCCACGGTTTCGGCTGCACAGAAAACAAGAAGTCCAGCGATCGCACGCCTCGAGCAGTGGCTCAACTTGATCCAGGAGCGCCGCCGAGATCCCCAAGCCTCTTCTTAACTCCCCTCTTGAGCTTTCCCATGACTTCACTGGTTTGACCCTCTGAGAGGGGACTGCTAGAATGCCGCCCTTGACGTGATGGGGTGAGGCTGGTGGATAGGGGGGTATTGTACACGACATGTTGCGGATCCTAGTCCTTCACGGTCCCAATCTGAACCTGTTGGGTAATCGAGAGGAGTCCATGTATGGGACGACGACTCTTGATGAGATCAATGCGTCATTGGAAAAGCTGGGTAGTGAGCTTGGAGCTGAACTGGTTATTCATCAGTCGAATTTTGAAGGGGAATTAGTGGGCTGGATTCAGGAAGCACGACACGGGTATCACGGCATTATCATCAATCCAGCGGCCTACACGCACACCAGCATCGCGATACGCGACGCCTTAGCCGCCGTTGAGTTGCTCACTGTTGAGGTTCATCTGTCTAACATCTATCGGCGTGAAGAATTCAGGCAGCATTCATATGTATCGGGGGTTGCATTGGCACAGATCGCCGGGTTTGGTGCCAACGGGTATCTCTTGGCCTTGCGAGGATTGTGCGAGCACATATCTGCTACCGGATCTACGGGGTCCTCTGGTGGTCGCACCTCTGTAGACGGAGCGAAGACAGAGCGGCATTGAGGAGATCACCGGGCTGGTTGTGTTCTTCATAAGAAGGGAGTTGCGAGTGATTTCTACGGTGGATTTTCGTAGTGGGGTACGCTTGATGGTCGAAGGCGAGCCCTTTCATATCGTCGACTTTCAACACGTCAAGCCTGGCAAAGGTGGTGCCTTCGTACGGACGAAGTTGAAAAGCTATCTCTCCGGAAATGTGCTGGACCGAACGTTTCGCTCAGGCGAACGGTTTGAAGAGCCTGATTTGGAAGAACGTGATATGCAGTTCCTCTACGCGACCGGAGCGTCCTATACGCTGATGGATACAGAGACGTACGAGCAATTGACGTTTGAGAAGAGTCAGTTGGGAGAGAACGTCGATTTATTGAAAGAAAATATGGTCGCCAAGATCCTCGTCTACGAGCATCGCCCGATCGCTGTTGAGCTGCCAAACTTCATTGAGCTCAAGGTCGTGGATGCGGATCCTGGTGTGCGGGGGGACACGGCAACTGGAGGAACCAAGCCGGCGGTCGTGGAAACGGGGGCGACGATCAAAGTTCCGCTTTACTTGGAGGTCGGCACCGTAATCCGGATCGATACTCGAACCAGATCCTATGTGGAGCGTGTTCGGTGAGCCGTCGTCGACCTGCTCATTCAAAGACTAAGGTTCGTCGGATTGTGTTGCCGCAGCCTGGGGAGGAGATTGGTCATGAGCTCTCACTCACAGGGGGGGCGCCCAAGCAAATCCAAGAACTGATCGACCTGCTTCGGCGTAATAATTTGACCGAGCTTGAGTTTGAACAACAAGGCATGCGTATCCGCGTCCGCCAGGATGTCGCAACCAGACCGCTTGCGACATCGGTGCAGGAGTTTATTCCTGCTCCGCCTCAACAACCGATGCATGCCACTTCAGCCACGACATCCGTTTCAGACGCAAGCACGGGTTTTCTGACCGTCACGTCGCCCATCGTCGGCACGTTCTACCGATCGCCCTCACCCGATGCGGATGCATACGTTGAAGAGGGGGATTCTGTGAAGAAGGGACAAGTGTTGTGCGTCGTCGAAGCGATGAAACTTATGAATGAAATCGAGTCGGAAGTGGACGGTCGCCTTGTGAAGATCTTGGTAGAGAATACAAAGTCAGTGGAATATGGGCAAGCACTGTTTCTGATCGATCCCACATCCGCTTCATAGGTCATTCTAAAGGCGGTTCTCGCCATCGTATCGGAGCCGAGACGTGTTTAAGAAAGTTCTGGTCGCCAACCGCGGAGAAATCGCGCTGCGAGTGATTCGCGCCTGTAAGGAGCTTGGCATCAAGACCGTGGCGATTCATTCTGAAGCGGATGCGCTTGCCCTGCATGTTCGAGCAGCCGAGGAAAAGGTATGTGTGGGGCCGGCTGAATCGGCATTGAGCTACCGAAATATTCCCAATGTCTTGAGTGCCGCAGAGATTACGGGTGCCGATGCGATCCATCCCGGGTATGGATTTCTGTCGGAGAACGCCCATTTTGCTGAAGTCTGCGAGTCAATCGGCATCAAGTTTATCGGGCCGAGCTCGGAAAACATTGCCATGATGGGGGATAAGGCGAAGGCACGTGAAATCGTGGCGAGGCGGGGCCTTCCGGTCACACCCGGGAGCCCAGGCGAATTGCGCAGCGAGGAGGATGCCTTGCAGGCGGCGCAGACGATCGGCTTTCCCGTCATTATTAAAGCGACGGCCGGAGGGGGAGGCCGAGGTATGCGTGTCGTCAATAAGGCCGAAGACCTTAGCCGGGCCTTTCAGGCTGCGCAGGCTGAAGCGAAATCGACCTTCGGTAACGACGGGGTCTACCTCGAACGGTACTTTCTAGAGCCGCGTCATATTGAAGTGCAGATCTTGGCCGATCAACATGGTCGGGTGGTGCATCTTGGGGAGCGGGACTGCTCGATTCAACGACGACATCAAAAACTGGTCGAAGAAACACCATCTCCGGTGGTCGATCACAAACTGCGTCGGGAAATCGGTCGGGTGGCTGTAGAGGTGGTCAAGGCTGCCCATTACCGAAACGTGGGCACCGTCGAATTTTTGCTCGATAAAGACCGAAATTTTTATTTCATGGAAGTGAATACCCGCATCCAGGTCGAGCACCCCATCACTGAAATGGTTACTGGCATCGATTTGATTAAGGAACAGATTCGTCTGGCCGCAGGTCATCCTCTCGCCATTCGACAACAGGATATCGTGATGACTGGGCATAGCATGGAGTGTCGGATTAATGCCGAAGATCCCGAGAAGTTTACGCCATCTCCCGGGATGATTACCAAGTACAGTCCACCTGGAGGGTTCGGAGTGCGAGTCGATTCCGCTATGGAGTCAGGCTCGGTGGTTGTCCCGTACTACGACTCGATGATTGCCAAGCTGATTACTCATGGCCGCGATCGACAGGAATCAATGGCTCGTATGAAACGTGCGCTCGGCGAGTTTGTCATCGAAGGGATTAAGACCACTCTCCCTCTTCACCGTCGGATCCTCGATGATTCAGACTTTCAGAAGGGCCATGTGTCGACGACGTTCCTGGACCGGTTCTTGGCCGGATAATCCTACGAATTTCTCCCTCCTCAATTACTACCTTGACCGCGCTTCGCCATCAAGAGATCTCATCCCTTGGTGGGCCGTTGGGCTTGTGTTAAGCTAAATACCTGGGTTTGAAAGGGAGAGCCACCGCTCGCGTGAGCCGAGAGGTGCATCGATTCTTGTCTTCCTGTTAGGATAGAGACACCTCCGAGACCACCTGTAGGATATATGCGACGTATCGCTTTTATTGCCGGTGTTGTAGCCATTGGACTTGCCATCGGTGGCTACGTGTTTTTTAACGGGGAGCGGAAGGCCCCTGTTCGATACCGAACGGCGGCGATTGAGTTAGGTCAGGTTATTTCTTCCGTCAGCGCCACGGGGACGATCAATCCAGTTGTATCGGTTCAGGTAGGTACGCAAGTGTCGGGCATGATCAAGAGTCTCCATGCGGATTTCAACTCGCGGGTAAAGGCTGGGGATACGGTCGCGGTCATTGATCCTGAACCCTTCAAGGCTCGCCGAGAACAGGCTGCCAGCAATCTGGAGATGGCGCGGTCAAACGTTGCACGATCCAAAGCCGACCTGGCACAGCGAAAACGAGAACTGGACCGCGTGGAATCCTTGTTGCCTCAGCAGTTTGTGTCACAAAACGACGTTGATGTTGCATCCACAAATTTCCAAAGCTCGGAAGCACAGTTAAAGGTTGCTGAGGCACAGGTTAAGCAAGCGGAAGCGGCGTTGAATTCGGCTGAACTGGAATTGAAATATACCGTCATTCGGTCGCCCGTTGATGGCATCGTGGTGGCGCGTAACGTAGAGGTTGGCCAGACGGTTGCGTCCAGCTTCGCCACGCCTAATCTGTTTCTGATCGCCCTCGATTTAACCAAAATGCAGGTTGATACCAATGTGAGCGAGTCGGACATTGGAGGGATGGCCGAAGGGAAGGAAGCCGTTTTTACCGTAGACGCCTACCCCGGTGTGACCTTTACTGGCACTATCCGGCAGGTGCGACTCGCACCCATCAACGTTCAGAACGTCGTCACCTACAATGTGGTGGTCGGAGTGGATAACAAGGACCTACGGCTCAAACCCGGTATGACGGCCAATGTGTCGATCATCGTGGCACAGAAAGACCAGATCCTGAAGGTTCCTAATGCGGCTCTCAGATTTGCGCCCCCAAAGGGTGAGGGGAGTCGTCGGGAGGCCGATGGGCACGTACCAAGCAGGCATGGAGGAGGTCCGACTAAACTAGATGCTGGTACGCTGCCGTCGAAAGCAATCTGGAGGTTGAGCGAGAGCGGTGACCTCGCTTCTCTGACGGTTCAAACTGGTATTTCAGATGGCCTCACCACTGAATTACTCTCTGGCGGTCTCAAGGAAGGGGATCTCGTTGTTGTTGGTATTGAACAGCCGTTCGGCGAACGAAAAGGGAGTGACTTGCCGCCGGGGTTCGGGAACCAGCAACGCCCTCGTTCTCGATGATGCCGCTGATATCCCTCGATCACGATGTTGAACGTCGCTCGTCGGCGGATAAGGCATATGTCACCCCCATCATTCCATTGTCATGATTTGCGCTGGTGGCGCATAGGATGAGCTAGGTCTGTGAATCCATTGATCGTCGGCGAAGATATTTGGAAGGTCTATCGAGTAGGTGATGTTGAGGTGCAGGCTCTGCGTGGGGTGAGTGTCACTATTGAACGGGGTGAGTTCGTCGCGATCATGGGGTCAAGCGGATCCGGCAAGTCCACATTGATGAATATGCTCGGCTGTCTGGATCAACCGACCAAGGGACAGTACCGGTTGAACGGCGTGGACGTTGGCCAATTGCGGCCCGACCAGTTGGCAGAAATCCGAAATCAGCAAATCGGTTTTGTGTTCCAGAGCTTCAACCTCATTCCCCGCACCAGTGCCCTGGAAAACGCTCAGTTACCGCTGTTCTACAGAGGACTGTCTTTGAAAGAACAGCGTACACTGGCCTCGGCTGCGCTCCAACGCGTCGGATTGAAGGGGCGCGAACATCATTCCCCCACGCAACTTTCAGGCGGTCAACAACAACGGGTGGCGATTGCTCGGGCGCTGGTGACCTCACCCTCTTTGTTGTTGGCCGACGAGCCAACCGGAAATCTTGATACGGAGTCCAGTCAGGACATCATGGGGATTCTTGAAGGATTGAATCGTGAGGGTATGACAGTGATCCTGGTCACGCACGAAGTCGATATTGCCGCCTATGCGTCGCGTGAAATTGTCGTCAAGGATGGTCAGATCCTCAGCGATCGAGCAACCAAGGAGCGATCGCAGGCAGTGGGTGTGTAAATGCTAGCGTTCATGTGGCTAACCGTCATCACGGCGTTGAGAGTACTCGGGCGAAACAGACTGCGCGCGGGTTTGACCATGCTTGGGATTATTATCGGAGTTGGAGCGGTCATTGCAATGGTCAGCATTGGAGAAGGGGCGAAACAGGCGGTGCAGAAGCAGATCGCCACGATGGGGACCAACGTCATTATGATCTTTCCCAGTTACATGACCATCGGTGGCGTGCGGGGTGCACAAGGCGGTGCCGTCACACTGACGGTTGCCGATGCACTGGAACTAAAGAAAAGGATTCCCACTCTGTCTGAAACGGGGTGGCTCATACGAAGCACCATGCAAATCGTGAATGGGAACCGCAATTGGAATGGGTCGGTTCAGGGAGCGTCACCCAGCTATGTCACGATTCGAGACTGGTCCTTCAGCAGCGGAGGATCCTTTACTCAAACAGATATGGAGAGTGCGGCCAGGGTCGCGCTCCTTGGACAAACCGTGGTCGAAAACATTTTTGAACCGGGTGAAGAACCAGTTGGCGCGATCATTCGGATTAAAAATGTCCCGTTCCGAGTCATTGGTGTCTTATCTCCTAAGGGCCAGTCTGTTCAGGGAACCGATCAGGACGATGTCGTTTTTATCCCCTTCACAACTGCCGAGCGAAAGGTCTTTGGAACATTGTTCCTGGGATCGGTCGGAGGAGTGTTTGTTTCGACGGAACGAACCGAGGATCTGGCAGATGCCGCAGAGCAGATCCGTCAGGTGATGAGGGCTCGACATCGCTTGCAGGGTGAGCAGCCGGATGATTTTACCATTCGTACGCAGGTCGAAATCGGAAAGGTGCAGGAAGGGACGAGCGAAACCTTGACGGTCATGTTGATGATCATCGCGTCCGTCTCGTTACTTGTCGGCGGCATTGGGATCATGAACATTCTGCTTGTCTCCGTCACTGAGCGGACGAGAGAAATTGGAATTCGGATGGCGGTTGGAGCCAAACGCTTCCACATTCTCATACAGTTTTTGATCGAGGCGCTGACGCTCAGTGTGGTCGGTGGCTGTATTGGCATCCTGTTCGGAGTGCTTGCGGCTCGCTTGACGACGGTGATTGCCGGTTGGCCAACCATTATTTCAAGTGATACCATCGCCGTTGCGTTTGTGTTTTCCGTTGTGGTGGGCCTATTCTTTGGTTTATATCCCGCCAATAAGGCTGCTCGGCTTAATCCCATCGACGCATTGCGCTACGAATAGGCGAATCACTCACCGGTGTCCCTTCCTACGCATTCATGTCTACTATTGTTTCAATGGCCCGGACCTGTGGATCGCCGTCCTGGTGCGCAAGATCGATGACAAATGGCGCTGGGTATTCCGTGCCACCTGGCTGGTGGGTGATGGTGATGATCGGTTGGTGCAGTTTTTCTTGATGGAGTTGCGTGACTACTGCCACCTCTTGCGTATTCAGCCGCACATGACTATGGATGGGGTAGATACCGATTCGTGCGATGAATAATGACACAATTCGATGGTCAAGCGTGCCTTGTCGAGCCTCCTGATACAGGCGTTGAAATGTGTGGTGAGGAGTCAGTGGGGCAGTCCCGCCGAATCCAGTGGTTAATTCATCGTATCGATCCACAACCATCAGAATGCGTGTGGGGTCGGAGGTAAATTGTCCTCGTGACTCTTTCGGGTAGCCGCTGTCATCAAGATAGGCATGATGATTCGCGATGAGATGAAGCGTGGCGGCTTCAATTCCCCTTTTCCCCTCCAACATCAGAACGGCACGGCGGGGATGGGTCTCAAATTCCTGTCGGTTGGCCTTGGAAAGGTCTGACGAGACATGTGTATGGCGGACAATGGCAGGTCGGATCTGTAAGAGCCCAATATCATGTAAGAGAGCGGCGGTTGCAAGCTCGTGCAGCTCCAGGGGGTTGAATTGGAAGGCTTGTCCGGCCACCAGTGACAGCGTACAGACTGCCAGTGCATGCTGGCTGAGCGTGGAGTCGTCGGCCCGGTTTTGACTCAAGGCCATGAAAATAGCAGAGTCGGTGAGCGTTCTCATGGCGATCGTGATTTCTTGGACCGCTTCGGCTGCCTGCTCAGGGTTGACCGTTCCTGTTTTCGCAATGGTTGTAAAAACGGATTGAACCGCTTGATCCATCTGTTGCTTGGCCAGCTTTGCCTGGGCATATTCTTCGTTCAGCTGGGCTAAAGGCTTGGGGTGTGTCAGGCTCGAAGTCGGTGCTGTCCTGGGTGCAGCCTGCGTGATATCCGTTGCGTGATGGGACGGAGAAGTGATTCCACGGTCGAGGTCGATGTCGACCATCTTCACTCCTGCACGCACTAATTTGTCAATCTGGGAAGACTGTTCAATCAGGAATGAATGGCGGAGTAAGGGGGAGCGGAACCACGACAGGTCCAGACGGGCGACGTACATTCCGATCTCAAGTTCACTGACGGGAACACGTGTTGTTGCCATCAGAAGGTCCGTCCAGTAGGAAGCAGGGCTGTAGATAGCGCTCTCTCAGATATCGGCGTGAATCAGAAGGAACTGTAGCCGAGCGAGTGCTGGAGTGAGTGGTCAGCCTGAGTGACAAGGAGGGGGAATGAACGAGAGCGAGACTTCGATGCGAGGGTCGGCTTTGTCAACATGCTTATATAGATGAGTTTCGATGATGCGATTATCGTTTAAGCCAAGCCCTTCGCAGACCGCATCTTGGGCGATCTTCAGACCGCCATCAAGGTCGCGCCGTAAGGCGGATGCGAAAAAGAATCGGATCGAGAGCGCGAGCGGCCCCGATCGAAGTCGATTGTGCAAAGAGGATTTAACGGGGGATTGGGCCAATGCCAGCCATACGTACTGGCCGACGTAGGTCTTGTACGTCCGTCCGGCGGAGGATAGCAACCGACGTCCATTTACCGTTGCATATTGATGGTTGATGCTGGGAGGGACGGGCAATGTGACTTTGATCGTGTCCGATGTCACGACTGGGAGATGCGATGGTGTCCGAAGTGCAGCCTCTGGGTTCGATGGACCAGATTTCGATGACAGAGTCGTACCGCTGATCGGCAGTAACTTTTTTGGGATAGATGAGCGGGTTGGATTGCCACGGCTGGATATTGAGGGAAGGCGACACCTTGATGAACGGAAGTTGTATCGAGGTCGGTCGGATGGCATGGAGCCGAGCTAGAGGAGATTCACAATCTTTGCCATATTCTGTTCAAAGCGATCTTCAGTCCGCGCAAGATACCGACGCCATTCGCTTGGGTTCCAAATTTCCATGCGGTGATACAGGCCGACGAGTATGATTTCTTGATCCTCATCGACAGGAACCAGTTTTCTCAAGCGACCAGGAATTAGAATCCGCCCGGTCTTATCGATATCCGATGAGCCTGCCTCGGACACGACAAAGTGCATAAACAGACGACTCTGGTCTTCATCCAGAGACGTCCGGGTCCGTTCAAGGACCTTTTCCCACTCTTTCGTGGAATAGATCAGCAAGGACTGTTCCGGACCCTTCAGGAACATGACGGTCTGACCGTCAGCTTCGATCTGTTCGCGGATCGGTGAGGGGACGATGAATCGTCCTTTTTCATCAACCTTGCAAAGGTATTCACCTGCAAACATTGTGATGTCCTGTAGTTAGGAATTCACGGCAGTTCTGGTTCGGTCGCGAATCCATTGCTCTAGATCCGAACGGACGAATCGCCATTCCTTTCCCAGCTTGAAGGCGGGAATCTGTCGACTCTGGAGATAGCGATAGAGGGTACGTTGAGTAATCTTGAGATATTGGGATGTTTCCATCGCGGTCATCAGTTCGCTCTTCGGGGCCCTGCTCATCACTCCACCTATGGCCAGATCGAAAAATCCGCATTCTGCCTCCAGCACTCACGTTATTCTAGAGGCGACCCTGAGAATGTCAAGCGAAAATATATGACAGTGCATGTCAAAGGCCGTCACCGCCTCCTGGCATTCCCGCACCGTCATTGGATTGGTCCATCATCGCTTCGATATCGTCGACGTCCTCGCCCATTTCCTGTCCCATTTTCTTCATCAAACGGGCGACGCTCCGAGGATCATTTTCATCAATCCCTCCGAGGTTCGCTGGATCTGATAGTGATTCGAGTCGAGCTTCCTCGGACTTGGGAGCGGCAAATCGAGATAGGAGACGCTCCATCCGCGATCCGCCGCAATGCCGACAGGTAGCCACGCTAGGATTGCGCGGATTCAAGACCAAGACCGAGGATTTCCGGTGACAAGCCTGGCAAGCGTACTCATAAATCGGCATCGATCAACCTCCCAGGAGCTCCAGCGATGGTGGGCGCTGAGCCATGATGCGGTCGGGAATCATAGTGGAATCCATCGTACGCCCTAACGTTATCACAAACACGTCGGCAGACCCGGCTTTCCGGAGGGTCTTGGCGCACTCATTCACCGTCGTACCGGTCGTGAAGACGTCATCGATCAGAAGAATACGTTTCTTCACAACGGCATCGGGGTGTCGGACGACAAATGCTCGACGAAGGTTTTTTAGACGGCTTTTGCGGGATAGTGTGGTCTGGGCTGGAGTAGGAATGGCTCGGATCAAATTCGTGTACGCGATGGGAATATTGAGGGTCCGTC
>Ga0105164_10001577_pt1 | contig 14605 bp, 19 predicted proteins | sample VDWuncwatermetaG_FD_89674 | JGI IMG/M metagenome (GOLD analysis project Ga0105164, IMG submission 89674) | Wastewater microbial communities from Netherlands to study Microbial Dark Matter (Phase II) - VDW unchlorinated drinking water | ecosystem: Environmental > Aquatic > Freshwater > Drinking...
AACTGGAACTAGTCTCTTTAACCATGTAGTGCAAGATTGTAAAGTCCATACTTGATAGTTATAGACATGATATTGATTTTGTTCCAATTTTAATCCTAGAACATAGGCTGGTCTTTTTGAATTTAAGATTTAAGAAGGATTTCTTCTATTACTCGTCTTCTGTCAGAGCTTTCTTGAGTTCTCTAAACTCTTCAATTGTTATCTGACCTTCTGCGAGTCTAACTCGAAGTAGTTCTAACGATGCATCTCTTTTGCCTGGTTTGATAATTGTAGGATGCTCTCCTTCTACACCTTTTGAGGCTTCCTCGGTCAAAGTCTGAATGTATCTATAGTCTGACATTACAACTGCCTCTCCTTTTTTTATTGTCTCAATTATCTCTCGCAATCTCTTTGAATCTCCCTTGCCCGATGCCAACAAGTTCTTGATGGTTCTTAGTATATCTTCAGACATTTTACTTCACTATGGTCTTGAATCTGGGATCCCCTTTTAGTTTATCGAATGAAGAATCCTTGACTGCCCAATTCTTTATGGTCTTACCATAGTGTGATATTGCTTGTGCGAGAAGAATAAGGGCATCGTTATTTTCTCCAAGTTGAGCCTTGCTTCTTGCCTTTGCATAAATTATTGTGCCATTTTTTGGAAATTCTTTTAGTATTTTATCGAAGATTAGTATTGCATCTTGATATCTTCCAAGCTCAGATAACTCGGTTGCCTTGTAAAATAGTGCCTCATTGTTTTCTGGTTCTTTTTCTAGAACTTTTTCAAAAAAAGATAATGCTTCTTCATGCTTTTTTTGTTTGCCTAGAACAAGTCCTTTGTAGTATACAGCTTGCATGTTTTCTGGTTCTTTATCTAGAACCTTGTTTAGACAGTCAAATGCATCGTCATATTTTTCAAGTTTGATTGTTGCAATTCCCTTGTTGTATAATGCTGGAAGATAATTGGGATCACTTGCTAGTGCTCTGTCGTAATATGTGACTGCTTTTTCAAATTGTTGTGACTCTGCATAATGATTTCCTAAGTTATTTAGTGCATCAACATGATCAGGTTTGTACTCAATTATTTTCTCAAAGCATGATACCGCATCCTTGTTTTTCTTTAGCTTCAACAGAGATATTCCCTTATTGTATAGTGCCTCCGCATTTGCAGGGTCTTGTTTTAAGGCCTTGTCAAAAAACGAGATGGCGTCCTTGTACTTTTCAAGCTTGGCATAGCTAATACCTTCTAGGACCGTTTTTTCGACTGATGTTTTATCTGATCTCATTTTACTATATCTTGAAAGATTCTCAATGTGATGTTTAATGTTTTATTTTGCTATAAAAGTAGGGAATTAGATAAATTCAAGACTTTCATCTATCAAGCAAGATGAAAATCAACTCCAAAGATTTTCTTGTCAGGTCAGGAGAAAAGGTCAAACTCAAGAAGTGGCCAACAAATGTCAAGCCCGTATACAAATCAAAAGAGCAGTATCATCAGATACTTGCAGAACACATCAAGGAGATGAGCTCGCTACAAAGTCTTCTCTATGCATCTAATCGATATTCTTTATTGCTGATCTTTCAGGGAATGGACGCGGCAGGAAAAGATGGTGCCATCAAGCATGTAATGTCTGGTGTCAATCCACAAGGATGCCAAGTGTTTAGTTTCAAACATCCCAGTGCCGAGGAACTTGAACATGATTTTCTATGGCGCACAACTCGTTGCCTGCCAGAACGCGGACGAATTGGTGTCTTTAATCGCTCCTATTATGAGGAAGTACTAATTGTTCGTGTGCATCCTGAGATACTGTCAAGCCAGGGACTTCCAGATGAATCACATTACAAGAAAACCATTTGGCAAGATAGATATCGTTCTATTGTGGACTTGGAAAAACATCTACATCGAAACGGAACTCGAATCATCAAATTTTTCCTTCATCTTTCAAAGGATGAACAACAAAAGCGTTTTCTTCAACGCATTGATGCACCGGAAAAGAATTGGAAATTTGGCCTTGCCGATATCGAAGAGAGAAAGTTTTGGAACGATTACATGAATGCTTATGAGGATTGTCTGAGTGCAACAAGTACTTCTAATGCACCCTGGTATGTTGTTCCTGCAGATGACAAAGAGAACACTAGGCTGATAATTTCACAGATTATTCTTGATATGCTTAAGGAACTTGGAATGACTTACCCCAAGGCAGATGCAAAACGCCGAAAAGAATTAGAATCTATACGCAAACTGCTAACATGACGAAATTTGGACATGACAAATATCATACTAGAGTTACAGAATCTACTAGTTAACACATCTGAAAAACATCAATATTATGAAAAAGTAATTTATTTAAATTTTGAATAGAACATCATAACGAAAGATTATGAAATATCTGGACAGTTGTTTCTAGTATGGGTCAAAAGCGGCTAACTTTTTGTCTCTTGTATTGTCTCAGGAAATGCCTTTTTGATATATTTTGAAAGTACAGGATACTGGATTATCAAAGAAGATAGGACTACTCCGAATGTAATTGTCTTTAGTATCTCTTTGACTTCGCTCTCAGGAAGGGTTGCAACAAGTGCAACTGAAAGTGCTCCTCTCATTCCACCAATCATGACAACATGTCTCCATGCCCCTGATGTCTTTTCCTTTGTAAATCGATGTGTTGCCGCAAGTATTGGATATGTAGATGCAGCTCTTGCAGCTAATACTATGATAATTGCAAGTGCAATTAGAGGAATATTTTGTCCTATTCTTACCATGTCCATATTCAATCCTAGATACAAAAATGCGACAGAATTTGCAAAGAATGCAATCATCTCCCAAAAGTTGGATGTGTATGCCCTTACCTTTTCACTGATGATATGAGGCTTTCTCATTATTGCACCAAACCACAATCCTGCTGCAGCTGCTGCAACGAGACCTGATAGGCCAAGCGCATTTGAAATTACCACTGAACCGAAAAGTACTGCTACTGATAGTGCAGTCTCAGAAAATGGTTCTTCTAATAACTTGTGTAAAAATTGTGATCCTGCAGCAAGACCAATCCCAATTGCAATGCCGCCAAAAAATACTAGTGCAAAATGTCCAATTGTTTCTAAAATGTTGACGTTAATCTCTGTTGGAGTGCCTGAAGAAAATAGTGATCCTTGTGAAGCAGCTATTACCATGATTGAAGAAAATATGATTACACCTGCAGCATCATTGAAGCTTGCTTCTGATTCCATCAACGTTGCAAGTGTGCTTGGAATCTTTACCCTCTTGAAAACTTCAATTACAATTGCGGCATCAGTGGGGGCAATTAATGCAGCAAAGGCAAAAGCAACAATTGTCGGAAGTCCTGCAAGATATGACAACAAAACTCCGCCAACTATGGTGGCAACAGCAACCCCGACTGTAGATAACAATAATGCTGATATTCTAATTATCTTGAATTGCTCACGATCTATTCTCATCATTGCCTCAAAAATTAGAGGTGGAATCACAAAGTATAGGATCAATTTTGGGTCTACTTTGAATCCTGAAATGTTAGGAATGCCATGACCTGTAAAATCTACAACTGATATCGAAATTCCAATTCCGACAAGAATCATTGTATATGGAATCTTTACTTTTGTAGCAATCAAGGAAGCAAGAAAGATTGTTACAAGAAAGACTGGAATTACATATTCGTTTGATAAAAGATGGCCTAGATTTAATTCCGACATCTTTTAGACTCTAGTCTCCAAATTATAAAAATCGTTCCTAATTCTATGATGATTTTTTGATTATTTTCTTCGGTTTACCTGTTGTTTGTCGTTCATTCTTAGAACTTTGAATCCTAAGAAAATTCCTAGTGAAATGTTTACCATTCCAAGTGCTGTTAAAATAAAGTTTGGTTTGGTAAAGACAATTAATCCAATGAAAATTCCCCAAAAACCTGCAATAAGGAACAATACTGTTATGATTCCTAGTTTACGACGCGAGGGATTGTTCATTAGCGATTTTGATTTCATGACCCTATTAAACATTGACAGAATTACACTAAGATTCTGAAAATCTAAGAAATGAGTTTGTACACTAACTGAATTCTTTTCTTACACTTTGTACAAATCTTGCATGTATTCTTATTCTTTCCAAGGTTTGTGCAAGTTTCATCTCAGTACCAGGAACATGATGTTTTGTAAAAAATCTCTCAATCTCTTTTTCTTTTTCCAAGTCTGCCTCAATTGAAACACTACCAATTATTCTGTTAAGAAGTGGGTTTCCTACTCCAAATCTTGATACAATTACTTTCCAGTTTTGCTTTATCCATGGCCAAACAAGTTCTTTTCCTTGTGGATTTGTTACCATCCTTGCAATTGGCTGGAATAGATTTTGAGTTCGAACCTCTTTTGAGAGTGTAAATGAAAGTGTTTTTGATAGCAACTTTTTATCCTGGAAGTTTGCAAGTGAGCTTAGTAATCTGACCATTTCCTCCTGTGTTGGTGCTTTGCGATACAAATCAAGCATTTTTTGATATGTAGAAGCATCACCACTCCATGCTATTATGGAATAGATTGAACCACGAAGGTCAGGATTTAACTGGCCTGTTTTTAACAGATTAGAAAATCTTGATTTTGCTTCTGCAATTATTTCTTCGTCTCCTAATCTTCCAAGTGAACTAATTATCTGACCTCGAAGAAGTGCGGTTGTTGATTTCTCTCCCTTGACCGGATCCCATCCAAGTCTCGAAAATACCTTGTTAAAGAAATCATGATTGAATTCTTTAATCTCTTGCCAAAACTCTTCTTTTGATAATAATGTATAGAAAAAGTTCAAGCTGCCGATAATATCTGACAAAACCACATAGTCGTCTTCATCTTCATAATGTCTTACAAAGTCCAGATAATTTCTAAATGATGTTTGGTTTGAAATACATAATGCAAATAGGTCGTGGTGGATACTCCATCGATCAACATTTGATATTGTTTTTTCTTCAACCCGTATTCCGAGTGCTTCTAGAGCGTTTTCATCGTATTTTACTCGATAAAATCCCTTTTGGCCATCATTTACCTTAAACCAATCTGCCTTGTAGGGGATTGTCACGGGCCCTTTCATTAGTTTAGTGACTACCTTGTCACCAGTTCTAACAGAGAGTGGGATTATCCAATTTCCTTGCTTTGTCTTTCCATTTCTTTCTAAGATGAATCTTCTCTGAGATAATCTTAATTTTGAATCTTTTACTTGTACTTCAATTACAGGATATCCTATTTGTCTTACCCATGTATTCATCATCTGTCTTACTGGCTGTTTTGATATTGAACCCAATGAGTTCCAAAGATCTTCTGTTGTTGCATTTGCATATTCGTGTTTTTTGAGATAACCATGTAATCCTTTTCGGAAATTATCTCCTCCAATGAAATTTTCAAGCATCATTAATACACAGCCACCCTTGTTGTAGCTAATCTCATCAAATATCTGTCGAACATCTGCAGGACTTTTTACCGGAACATCAATTGGATGAGATGATTTTAACGAATCAAGACTTAGCCCACCTGTCATCTCTGAAATGAGGAACTGGTCCCAAAAATCCCACTCTGGATATAATGCATCAACTGCCTTTGTTGCCATAAATGTGGCAAAACTCTCATTGAGCCACAGATCATTCCACCACTTCATTGTGACCAAATTACCAAACCACTGATGTGCTATTTCATGTGCAATTACTTCGGCGATGTGTTGTTTTGTTTCAGTCGATGATGTCTTTGGATCATAAAGTAATATGGTCTCTCTAAATGTAATTGCCCCCCAGTTCTCCATTGCACCAGATGCAAAGTCTGGTATTGCAATCATGTCAAGCTTGGGTAACGGATATGCAATTTTGAAATATTTCTCAAAATATGAAAGGAATTGCTTTGTAAATTCGAGTGATAGTTTTCCTTGGTGTTTCTTTCCATGTGTTGTAATTACTCTTATCAATGTCTTACCAGACTTACTTGAAATGAATTCAAACTCTCCTACTGCAAGATAGAGAAGATATGTAGACATTATTGGAGTAGTATCAAACTTGTATAGTGTCTTTAGGCCTACCTTTTTCTTTGATATGACTGGCATGTTTGAAATTGCGGTATGGTTATTGTCAACTAGAAGTGAGACGTCAAATGTTGCCTTGGCCTCAGGTTCATCCCAGCAAGGAAACGCTCTTCGTGCATCGGCTGCCTCAAACTGGGTAGTTGCAAGGTACTTTTCTTTTTCTTTGTACTTGTACTTGCTTCTGTAGAATCCGACTAGTTTGTCATTTAGTTGTCCTACAAAATCAATTGAGAGAATTGCCGTACCTGATATTTTCTGAGGTAAAATAATGATAAGTTCCTCTGTCTTTGCATCAAGTCGTATCTTTGGTTTTATTTTTTTTCCATTCCAAGATATTTGACACTGTTTTATCTCCAGTTCAGCAGCATGAAGAACTATTTTACTTGCAGATCTTGATACCTGAACTGATATCTTTTCTCTTCCTCTGAATGTGAATTTCTTAAAGTCTGGTTCAAATTCTATATCATAGTGTATTGGAAAGATGCCCTTCACAAGATTTTGGTTCTAATATACACGTAATATACTTTCTAATGTAGAATACTAACTAGCCAATGTACAAAATGGACACCAAAGAATACTATTGCAATTGCTTTTACTGTTTTACCTGTTGTCATCGCAATCGTGTATTTTACAATGTTGTATCTTTTTGTTCCAGCTATGATTGATACAACATCGCCAATTATGGGAATCCAAGGTGAGAAGAAAATTATTGTAGACCAACCATACCTTGTCATGATGTTGATGCTTTTTTGTTCATATTTTTTTTCTGGAGTCTTTCGAAGTCTCTTCAATAATCTTCCATTATAACCAAGATAATATGCAATATAGCCACCAACTATGGAACTAACGGTTAGTACCAAAAAGACATCAAGCGGGGTTACTCCGCCCAACAGCAAAGCTGAGACAGTTATCTCTGTAGGAATTGGAATAAAACTTGAAAACATTCCATTAAAAAAGAGCCCCATTAGTCCATATTTTATAAATATAGTATCATGTAATATGGAATTTATGAACTCACTCAGCATTGTCTCAAATCTCTTCTAGCTTGTTTTAAATGAATTGCCATATTTTACATCGTGATCATATATTGCATTTCCAATTTTCTTGAGTAGTTTAGCTTTTGACTTTTGTGCTTTTTTATCATGGCTATAATCTTTTTTCTCTATCAAATCATGCAGTCTTTCAAGCTCTTCCCTTGATAGTGCATTGACTCCTCTCGTAAATATGATGTCTAAAAGTTGGAGTCTTTCAAGATCGTCACTATTATTTTGCACGATATGTTGTACTCTATCTTTAATATTTGTCTTACATGAAAATAGATTAATGCTTTACAAGGTATCTGTATCATTTCACAAGGACTATATCGAAATCAAGGACGACCACATTGAAATCGGTATTATGGTAAAACCTGTAAAAGGCGAGGCAAATCTTGAGATAATGAAAAAAATTGCAAAGCATCTCAGGATATCGAAATCTAATGTGAGAATCGTAGCAGGGGAAAAATCTCGAGACAAGGTAGTTGAAGTGACACAATACTCTGCCAAACCCTAAAAAATAAGATAAATCCAATTCCGTTTGTGAACAAGCCTGTTGTTGTGATGCTTTTTGGTATAATCATGGTATTTTCTATGATGCAGCCTGGATATTCTCAAGTCAAGTCTGGCGCTACACTTGAAAATGGTGTGTGGAACACAAAAGTTGGAAAACAAGTACAGATAACAACCGATGTTACAAATGGTCAAGACAAGGCTCAACCCTTTGCATATATAGTTCAAATACAAAACCAGGACGGAGTTGTGTATTCTTTATCATGGATTACGGGAACCCTTGATGCGGACCAGTCTCTTAGTCCATCCCAGTCATGGATGCCTACTGCTCCTGGAACATATACTGCACAGATCTTTGTATGGGCAAGTGTGAATAATCCTGATGCGTTATCTCCACCACTTGTAATGAAGATTGTAGTATTGTAAATTAGCATCAGTTATAATTTGGAAATTCTGAATTATGTCTGTGGACAGGGCAAGAAAGATCTCAACTTACCTTATAATTGCAGTGGCGTTTGGTTTTAGCATATACTTTTTTGTTTCACCATTTCTTGGTTCCGAAGATCAGGGACAAAATCTAATGCCTGGTTTTAATCAAAGCCCTGATTCAGTTCCAACTCTGACCCGTGATGTGGATACATGTGTCACAAATCCAACTTCGGACTGTGACCAGGAAATGCTACAGATCATGAAATTCTGTAAAGACAACAAAGACCAACAACACATTCCAGTCTGTTCGGATGCAAGGGTACCACAATATGTTGACCAGCGAGGTCTTGAACGTCCTATTATAAACACTGGGAGATAATTTTTTTTATTTCTGGGCTTCTTGCATAAATCTTTCCATGTTCTGCTTTACAAGAGGAATTATCTTCTTTGTAATTATTTGATGGAAATCATCTGCATCAGGATCAAATGACAACAACAGTACATGTGCAAGTCTTCTATTTTCGTCTGCAATTGGTATTGTGGCTCTGATGATATTTGCATAGTGTGAGCTTGCATAAGAAATTCTTCCAAGTAGATACTCCCATCTTAGTCGGGTGTACTGTCTTGTGGCAGCAGTTATTGCATACTGGGCCCTCTCTTCTGGCTTCATGATGGGAGTCAGACCAATCCTTTCGGAGACTCCCTCAAGTGTTCCATCTCCATCTGCAATTCCCGCAAATCTTATCTTTTGGTCTAGTGCGACTACGCTTTTACAGAAATCTTCAAAAAATGCCATTCACTAGGGGATACCACTTAAGCTATATTTGCTTTCTGGGAAATTCTGCTTCATACAGTATCTTGCTTTATGCTTGACGGTCTTGCCTTTTGAAAGATGAAATTACAAAGTAGCATAAACCCAATCCATAATCCCAGCATTAGAACAGGTGTGTAATGGCCTATGCACTGGTGGCAGACAAACTTGTTTACAAGAAATACTATGACTCCTCCAACTAGGGCACCTGTTGCATAATCTAGTAACCTCCACCAGAAATACTTCATTTGGTCTTTCTTGATTTATCTGAAATATAAGATTGATTTTATCTGCTAAGAAAAGTGTTTTTTGATGTTTTCTACTTCTATTTTTATCCATTCACAAAAGATCTTCCAAATCGCATTGGATGTAGAAGCATATTGGAAGAAAGTGAACATCACTACAGTGGAATCATCAGGAAGAGAAATTATTCTCATGTATGCAGGTGTCATGTTCTCTTCTGTAGGTCCAGCATAGATGTCAATCAGACCTGCTTTTTCGTTTGTGTCTAGTCGTATAAAGACTTCACCAATTGGTGTTACTGCCTTGTATTTACCATCTACTGAAATTATTTTTTTGACAAACTTTGTACTCCATTTTGGAAGGTTTTCAATATCTGATAGAAATGCAAATACCTTGTCTTTTGGTACAGTCACTACACAAGTCTCCGTAACAGAGTTCAATGTTTTTTGTCAAGATATCGATTACTTAAACGGTGTTCTACGAATAACAAAAGAACAACTCATAAATTCATCAGTTGTTTGATTGCAATATCGTGTCCTTAAAACCAAAGAGTGCTGAAGAGTCAAGAGCCGAGATGACTGTGAGGATGTTTCCATCAGATGCAAATCCTGCAGGCAATGTATTTGGTGGAGAAATTCTAAGACAGATTGACTTGATAGCGGGACTTGTTGCTCAAAGGCACTGCAAGAAAAATGCAGTAACTGCATCAATTGACAGAGTAAACTTCCTAAAACCTGTTCTAGTTGGAAATGCACTCATACTAAATGCTAGGCTAAACTATGTCTCTCGATCCTCCATGGAAATTGAGATTAGGGTGGAAGCAGAAAACTTGATGACTGGAATTCGAACTCTAACAAATACTGCATTTGTGACCTCTGTTGCATTAGATGACTTTGGAAAACCGGCAGACGTTCCACCTCTTTTGCTTGTCACAGAAGATGACAAAAAGAGATTTGCAGAGGGTGAGCAGAGAATGCTACAAAGAAAAAGAGAAAGAAAGAGTAACTAGAATTTTCTCTAGTTGTTTATCTACTGACAAAGATTCTCTTGTTATCCACTACGGCAAATTGAATTCCCTATGCATCTTATATCGGCACCCGTTGTATCTACTCCAATTGTGTTTGCTCCTTTCAGGTTTGTTCCTGCAAGAATGCTTCCTGTCAGATCAGAGTTTTGAAGAGTGGCACTTCCAAGGTTTGCACCTGAAAAATCACTGCCTCTAAGATCAGATTGAGATAGATCTGTACCGTAGAGATTGGCATTTTGCAAATTGGCAACTGATACATTTGTATGTGAAAGATTCACTCCTGCAATGTTGGCATTTGTAAAGTTGACACCTGGAAATCTTGCACCGGTAATGTCAGCGCCTCTAAGATCAGCACCTGAGAGATTTGTGTGGTAAAAATCAACATATCTCAGATTTGCTCCTCTAAGGTCTGCACCTGATAGGTTGGAATATGCTAGATTGGCACCTGTCAATACCACATTTTGTAGATTTGCCCCTGAAAGATTCACATTGTAAAATATTGCTTTCTTTGCAACCATCTTTGAGAGGTTTGCTCCTGTCATGTCTGCAAAATGAATATCTGTAAAGATAGTCTTACAGTTACTCCAGTTTACTTTTGGAGATGGGGTAGTAAAGCAAGTATTGAATTTTGCAGTGGTTTTATGTGTTGGAATACTTCCTTCTCCTTGAGCAAAGATATTTGCTGTAGATGTTGGAAATATCAGAATCACACTGAAAGTCAAGAGCAAGACCATGTAAATTATTTTCATTAGGCAAGCCTAATTTGAACAGATATTTAATTCACTCAATCAAAATTATTTTTAAAAACAAATATTGATTCCAATTATTTGGAATATTATAACTAGATTATTTCTAGTGTTTTTCATGATCTTCTATTGTGTATAATGCCGCACTTTTAGCAGCCATCTCGGCAATTTTCTTGCTCTGTGAACTTCCTATTATTATTACATCATTTTCCTCAGGTGCCAATTTTTCTATAATCAATGAATGTATCTTCTGATCATTTCTCATCAAGTCTTCGCCAGTACCTGGTAGCACAAGCCTTTCATTTCTAAATACGAGTGTAGTTGCCCCAACAGCCCCTGCTTTTATTGCCGTATCTCGCTGTTCAATTCCACTTCGTATGTTGTAGGCCATATCCTTTAACAATACCGCATGATTGAATTTTCCTAAAGCGATAGAACACTTGGGGATGTCCATCTCTTTTGGAATTGAAATATGCAATTTTGTATAAATGGACTTTCCTTTGTTTGTAAGCCACATGCCCGCGTTGGAATTTTCCACCAATCCTGACATCTTCATGTGCTTTACAATTGTCTTAACAGACCCTTCTCCAAGACCAAGCTCTCGCATCATCAATGATCTGCTTATTCTCTTGTTTTCCTCCATCATCTGCATTGTTTTAAACACATGAACTAGATCAAAACTAAGCATTCTACTTGGGGCATGTCTTTCTGCCACTTTGGAAAGTAATTTTACTACTTGATGCATCTTGTTGCTGGAATTCATAATTTTATTATTGAATTTAAGTCTAGTATAATGTAGAGTTGGATAAACCATCCAATTGTTTAAATACGAATTCAAGATTTGAAATAAAAATGACAAAAGTTTTGCAACAATTAACAAAATCTAGTCATGGAGTTCCAAAATTAGCTGTGGGAATTCTTTTGGTACTGTTCGGAGTAGGCTTTTTTGCCATGGGTTTCGATCAAGGTCAACTGTTTAGTTTGGTTCAAGGTCCAAACGCATATGGCGACATGTATCTTCATGAATTCTCACATGATGTAAGACACGCATCAGGTTTTCCATGTCACTAGTGGTTTTTAATGAAAACCTCCATTTTTCTTGCTATTGTTCTAGTTTCTGGTTTTTCTGCAGGGATAGTTCACGGTCTTGTTAATTTAGCGGTAGTAGAACCATATCTTGATAGAGCAATTTCAATAGAAAATCAGAACAGGTTTGCCTCTGGGGAAATAAAAGAGACATCAGAGTTTTGGCAAGAATTTAACAAGTACAGAGTATGGCAAAAAGAAGGTTCTATCATATCCAATGGAATTTTAGGACTCGCAACGGGGGCATTGTTTGGTGTAATATTTGCATATTCTAGGCAGGGACTTCCTGGTAAGCACAATGTCAAGAAATCTCTTGTTCTTGGAGGAATAATGTGGTTTACGATATTTTTTATTCCATTTTTGAAATATCCTGCTAATCCACCGACAGTTGGAGATCCAAATACGATTGTATTTAGAAGCATAATGTATGTTCTATTCATAGCCTTATCAGGTCTTGGCGCTCTTGTCTTTGCAAAACTATACAAAAGAATGCCTCAAGATAGAAAATTTGTCATACCTGTTGGATATGCTATTTACATAAGTATTGCTTTTCTCTTAATGCCACAAAATCCTGATAGAATTATAGCTCCTGTAGATTTGGTAAATGGGTTTAGAATATTTTCTCTTAGCACAATGACAATTTATTGGATTGTAAATGCTATAATACTTGGTTTACTTTGGCAAAAATTTCAACCGGATTCAGTTACGACAAGAACCTAAATTATAACACATGACTAGAAATATCTGAATCTAGTTTTCAGATTAGAAAAGCCTGATTAGTTTATTTGAAATGAAAACACACGAACATTACTCTTACGTATAGAACACATTCAACTTGAGGGGGACTCGGATCTTCTATTCGTGGTCTAATCGACCCCTTTTAATTTACAGAAAATAATGCTAACATGCCAGCTGTAAGGTGATCATTTACATGACAGTGGTAAAGCCAAGTTCCAGTGTTGTCTGGATACATATCAAGAACCTTCATACTCATTGGAAGTAACTCTACCATGTCTGTTCTCATTCCATCCATGAGAAGTGTCTGTCCATGCCAGTGCGGTGTATGTATATCACCTTCTGTTCCCATTCCTAGTACATACCATCTCACATGAGTCGAGGCCTTCATTTGTAATCCTGGGAGATTGCCAAAAAGATATCCATTAATCGAATGTTTTTTGTTGCTTTCGACAAAATCATCATCATTAACTTTCACTGATGTTGGGTCTTGTGTGAAAGTCTTTATGTTATAATCAAGATATGGACTATTGTTCTCATCAAATATTGTAAACAGTGTAACAAATTCCTGGTCGACATCTTTTGGTGTTCCGTCTGGATTTGCTTCTCCATGTCTTGTAATGATGATTGGTCCAACTAGTCCAGCAAGTGTGTCCTTGACTTCATCTACATGTGAATGGTACATCCATACTATTGAGCTTGTGTCATGCGTACCAGGACCTGCCCTCTCGGGAACTTGCCAGATGTATGTGTGATTTCCACCTGGAATGACTAAAGCACCAGATTTGTTAGTTCCGTCATTATACGGTGCGCCTTCTGAATCCTTTTGATAAAACACCCCATGTGGGTGAATGCTAAATGGAAAACGTGCATTATTTTTGAAAACAACTTTTACTGTATCCCCAACTTCCGCATGAATTGCAGGACCCAGTATTCCTAAATGTCTCCATTTATCCGAGACTGGTTTTAATTTTGTAAATGTATCATCAGTATATTCTTGATATGCAGCTTTTACATAAACTCGACCAATTCTATCCTTGTCATTTTTTACATAGGTCTGTGCTACTTCATCAAAGGGTTTTCCTGTTATCTGATTTATCCCAGTCGGGGCATAATCCCACTTGACTTCGTCTGCTGCAATATAGTAAGTACGAGTCTGTCCAGGTCCATATGTTGTAGCTGATTCTTCATGTTCTAATTGATGTGGTTGAAAGACTAACAGCAGTGATAATATGCCAACAGCTACAAGAGCACTGATTGCTACTATCTTCAAAGAATCCATTAGGGCAAGCTAATTTTAACTTTGATTTAACTCATCCACATAATTTTATTTTAGAAAACAAATTCTTATTCCAAAAAATTAGAATTAATCTTCAGACTCGTTGAACTTTTCGTCTTGTTCATAGCCCATGGCCAATTCTGACTGATGTAGTTCTTCTTTTGCCTGCTCATGCTCTAGTTGTTTTTTCTCTTCTTCAGTCTTTTTTGATTTCTTTGGCTTCACAAAAGTTGTAATTGTACAAGTTTGATATTAGACTTATTCAGATTATCAGGTCTGGAGCAGGCTAGGGCCTTCCGATGCATTCCAATACTTGAGCCAGTTGGTAGAAATCTTGTCTTGCATAGTCTTGAGATCCATTGCACCTGAACAGACCTGCTTGTGAAGATAATTCTAAAATTTGCCCTTGTCATGGAAGTTTGAACTTGAATAGAAAGGCTCAGGCCTAAGTTTCTTACATCTACTGGTACTCAATATACATTATTCTAGAATGTGGATTGTAATTTTCTAACAGTCAAATGTACCTGGAGGTGGATTTTTTATATTCTTCTGAAAGTCTTCTGCAGCATATTTCTTGTCCACTGTATATGGGATGAATCCAAAGATTGGGGCATCTACGGATGTTGTTATGGTTGCCTTGGTTGCATCAAATGTGGAATTCTCCTTTCCAA
>Ga0105164_10001579_pt1 | contig 14598 bp, 13 predicted proteins | sample VDWuncwatermetaG_FD_89674 | JGI IMG/M metagenome (GOLD analysis project Ga0105164, IMG submission 89674) | Wastewater microbial communities from Netherlands to study Microbial Dark Matter (Phase II) - VDW unchlorinated drinking water | ecosystem: Environmental > Aquatic > Freshwater > Drinking...
CCCCAAATTAATAGATATTATCAAAAAAGAGAAGATAGATATAGTACATGCCCGTTCCCGGGTCCCTGCCTGGATTGCTTGTTTTGCCTGTCGTTGTACCCGTGCGGTGTTTATAACTACCTGTCACGGTTATTATAAAAAACGCGCTTTTAGCCAGGTTATGGGATGGGGTAAACGAGTGATTGTTTTAAGTAATGTAATCGCCAGGCATATGATTGAGGATTTTTTTGTCCCGCATGAAAGGATCAGGCTTATTCCTCGTAGCGTAGATTTGGAGAAATTCAAATATTTAAGCCCGGATAAGAAAAGGAAAAAAGAATTTAACGTGGGGATTATCGGTAGAATCACACCGCTTAAAGGCCATATGCACTTCGTTAAGGCAATGGCCAAGGTGGCCAGGATCGTGCCTCATCTTAAGATTTGGGTTGTCGGAGATGCCCCGGCATCCAAAGAAGCATATAAAGAGCAGGTGCAGGTCCTGGTAAAAAGATTAGGGCTCTGGCATGCCACTGATTTCCTGGGTGTTCAGAGAGATATACCGGCCATACTAGCACACCTGGACCTTTTAGTCTTGGCTACGACTACGCATGAGGCTTTTGGCCGGGTGATTATCGAGGCGCAGGCTGCTGGGGTCCCGGTTATTGCCACCCGCGTAGGCGGGGTAGTTGACATTATTGAAGATGGAAAGACCGGTTTACTTGTTCCCCCTCAGGATGCAAGCAGTATTGCCGAGGCAACCATGAAGATATTTAATGATCCTCAATTTGCAAGCAAGCTGGCGGAAAACGCGTACGAGAAAGTAAAGGAAAAATACAATGTCGGGCTTATGGTAAGTAATACCATTGGTGTTTATCAGGAGGCACTTTCAAAGTTTAATATCCTGATTATAAAATTCAGTTCTCTGGGGGATATAATCCTTTCTACAGCCGCGCTAAGGGCAATAAGGAAGAAATTTCCTCCGGAAAACTATAAGATTACTTTTCTGGTTGGCGATGAATCTAAGGACGTACTTTTACGCTGCCCCTATATAGATGAATTATTGACCTGCGATTTTAAAAACAGAGATAAAGGATTAAAAGGTTTTCTTAATCTAGCGCATACTCTAAGGAGGCATAATTTTGACATAGCCATTGACCTGCAAAATAACCGCAAGAGCCACCTTTTAACTGCTTTAAGTATGGCCCAGGACCGGTACGGTTATGACAATAGAAAGTTAGGTTTTTTGCTCAATCATCGTATTCAGGATAATAAAGAAGCCCTGGATCCGCTCACGCATCAGTTCAGGATATTAAAGATGCTGGGGATAGATTTAGAGGAGCCCAGGTTAGAGCTCTGGCCTAGCACTGAAGACCGGGATTGCATAGATTCATTTTTAAACTCGGAGTGGTTAGGGTCAAGCCAGAAAATTATAGGTATTAATATCGGCGCAAGTCAGAGATGGAAAACAAAATCCTGGCCATTACCTAGCCTGGCAAAATTCTGCGAGGAGCTGGCGCGCCAGGATATGCGCGTGGTTATAACCGGCACAGACTGCGACCTTCCAGGTGCCGAACTATTGATGGGAATGGTAAGTAGCGCAAAGCTGCTAAATGCCTGCGGAAAAACAACCGTTAATCAACTTGCATGCCTAATAAAGAAATGCAGTGTTTATATATGTTCTGATTCTGCCCCTCTGCATATAGCATCTGCTGTAGGAACGCCAAGGGTAGCGCTTTTTGGCCCCACAGACCCCCGTCGCCATCTCCTCCCTGGAGGGGATTGCATAGCGATACGTAAAAATTTACCCTGTAGCCCATGTTATAAATCTAAATGTAAGGGCAAGGATTGCATGAAGCTGATATCTCCCGAAGAAGTATTGGAAGCGGTAAAGAAAATACTAAAGCTTATGGAAACCGGATAATGTAATGCAAAAATGAAGATACTTTATTTAGTCAACCATCTTAATACAGGAGGTATTACTAGTTATGTTCTGTCTTTAGCCAAAGGGCTAAAGAAAATGGGGCACAATATTTATCTTGCCTCAAGCGGGGGGGAATTGTTTTTTGAGTTTCGCCAGGCAGGCGCGTCCTTCATTCAAATACCCATAAAAACCAAGTCTGAGATCAGTTTGAAAATTCTGCTTAGCCTGCGTAAACTCTCGCCCGTTATTAAAAATGAGGGTATTGACATCGTGCATTCCAATAGCAGGACTACCCAGGTTCTGGCGTATTTATTATGCAAGGGTTCGGGTGCGCGGCATGTGCATACCTGTCACGGTTTTTTTAAGAAAAGATTATTCCGTCTTCTATTTCCTTGCTGGGGTTCTAAGATTATCGCCATCAGCGAATCAGTAAAGGAGCACTTAGTCACGGATTTTAAAGCCAGAGAAGAGGATATAGCAGTCATAAATAACGGTATAGATTTAGACAGGTTCAAAAAAGAGGCGGGCAAGGACAAAATATTTTTTAAGAAAATGCTCGGTTTGAATGACGCTCCGGTAGTCGGGATTATAGCCAGGCTTTCCGATGTCAAGGGGCACACCTACCTTATTCAGGCAATGAAGCCGGTTATTGAAAAGTTTTCCCGGGTGCAATTGTTGATTGTGGGAGAGGGCAGGATGGAAAAAAAACTGGTTGAGGAAAGCAGGCGCTTAGGAATCTATGGAAGTACGGTTTTTATCCCATCGATAAAAGATGTCCGGGATGCCTTACAGGCTATAGATATATTTGTTATGCCTTCTTTAAATGAAGGTTTGGGCCTTGCGCTTATGGAGGCTATGGCATCTGGCCTTTCAGTCATCGGTTCAGATGTAGGCGGGATAAAAAGCCTGATCAAGGATCAAGGTAATGGCTTATTAGTCCCGGTAGCTGATACAAAAAAATTATCCCTTGCGATAATGGAATTACTGCAAGATAATGCACTGGCCAGCCGCTTGGGTGCTAAGGCAAGGATCTTTATCAAGGAGAACTTCTCCGAGGAGCAAATGCTTTTGGCAACTGAAAAGAGCTATTTGGAATGTCTAAGAAAAGCAAGATAATAGTTTTATTAATTATAATAGCTGCTTTTTGCTGGCAAACGGCTGCTTTTTTGGCGCGCATCTACACCGTTCCTATAATTATGTATCATTCTGTAAGTTCTTATGTTAAACCTCATAACCGGTTGGCTGTCAGTACTACGACTTTCAAGCGGCAGATGCGTTTTTTAAAAGAGCATAAATATAATGTAATCCATCTTGAGGAGCTCGTGTTGTTGATTAAGGGGGGAAAGAAGATCCCCCCTTAAGACCATAGCCATAACTTTTGATGATGGATACGTAGATAATTTTGTCTGTGCTTTTCCGATACTAAAAGAATATCAGTTACCGGCAACGATATTTGTGATTATTCAGGAAGTAGGCAGGATAAAACCTCAAAAAGACAGGTTGACATGGGAGCAGATAAGAGTTATGCAGGAATCCGGGCTTATTACTATCGGCAGCCACACTATTGGCCCGGAGCCGTTGATTAATATTAAGTCCGAAGACGAGCTTAAAAAGCAGATATTTGATTCCAAAAAAATACTGGAAGAGAAATTAGGCAGGCCAGCTAACTTATTCAGTTACCCCGGAGGGTTCTTTAATAAACATATAAAGGATTTAGTTATTGCTGCCGGTTATAAGGGAGCAGTGGCTACTAGCCCGGGTAAGCGTTATCCTAATAACGATATTTTTGCTTTAAAGAGGCTGAGGATCTCCGAAAGCACCAGGAATTTATTTGTTTTCTGGTTTGAAATCACAGGTTATTATAAATTTACCCAGGAGATACGTAAATAATGGTTCAGGATCATAAGAGGATTTTAATCTTTAATGTAAATTGGCTGGGGGATGTTTTATTCTCAACTGCCACAATCAGGAATATCCGGCGTAACTTTCCGGAAAGCTTTATCGCCTGCGCAATCCCCAGTCGTTGCTACCCCGTCCTAAAAGGTAACCCTTATCTGGATGAGATTATTATCTTCGACGAGAAAGAGCGGCACAAGGGGCTCCTGGGGAAGTTAAATTTTGTCAAGTTCCTTAAAGCCAAGAATTTTGATACGGTATTTCTATTGCATCGGTCTTTTCGCAGGGCGCTTATCTGCCGCCTGGCAGGTATACCGCAAAGGATAGGCCACCACACCAAGAAGCGGGGATTTCTTTTGACTAAGAGTTTTAAGCCTCCTGCAAGGGACTCCTTGCATAGCATAGATTATTATTTAGATGTTATTGAGAAAGCCGGGCTTAAGGTTGAAGACAGGTTTACTGATTTCTACGTTGAGGAAGAAGATTTGAAATTTGTAGAGGATTTTTTAAGAAAGAAAGGTGTTGGCCAAGATGAATTCCTCGTAGGGATAAATCCCGGAGGGAATTGGGGGCCTAAGCGTTGGCCAAAGGAATGCTGGGCAATGCTTGCGGATGAGTTAATAAGCGAATTTAAGGCCAGGGTTATCATCACCGGCAGTCAGAAGGATCTTAAAGATTCTATAGCGATTAAAGAATTAATGAAAGCCACTCCGGTTATTTCTAGCGGCGTATTCAACCTTAAACAGTTGGGCGCATTAACCAAGAAGCTGGATCTGTTTATCACAGCTGACACTGGTCCTTTGCATATTGCCAATAGCTGCGGGGCAAAGAAGATTATCGCTCTTTTCGGGCCGACGCATATTTCGATAACCGGGCCATACCCTACTAAAAACGTAGTCATTTTACAAAAGGACACCGGCTGTAAGATTCCTTGTTATGTGGTCAAGTGTCAGGATAACCGTTGCATGAAAGCGATTACCCCAGAGGATGTTCTGAAAGAGATAAGAAAGTTTAAGGCTTGCCTAAAATGAAGAAAATTCTTTTTATAACTTTGAGTAATATCGGAGATGTGATTTTAAGTTTACCCGCCCTGGATTATTTAATTAATTCTTTTTCCTTAGTTCAGGTGACTGTTATTTCCGGGCCGCGCTCTAGGGAGATATTCCAGGATAACCCGAGAATAGATAAGTTGATTATTTATGACAAACATGTACCTTTTAGGGAGAAGGTTAGACTATTTAACCAACTGCAAAAAGATAAGTTTGACGTAATCGTGGATTTACGTAACAGTTTTTTTGGTGTCCTCCTGGGCGCAAAACATAAAACATCTCTATTTATGGCTGTGCCGGCAAACTTAAAACACATGAGCCAGAGGTACCTTTATAAGGTTAGGAATTTATCTTGCAGGTTGCCGTCTGATTCTTCTCCGCAGGATAGGAAAAACTGTTTATATATAGGGCCAGAAGATGAAAGATATATCAGTATTATACTTAAAGAAAATAGAATAAGCCGGGATGATAAAATCGTCGTTGTTGCTCCCGGGGCAAGAAGTCATATTAAACGCTGGTCAGCGGATAAGTTTGCGCAACTGAGTATTTTTCTTGCAAACAAGATCGGCCTTAAAGTTATTCTGGTAGGGGACAAAGAGGATAAGGCTGTAGCGCATTATATAAGCGGTAAGTCAACCGGTTCTGTATTGGACCTAACCGGAAAGACTAGCCTTATTCAATTAGTTGTCCTGATTAAGAAGGCAGAATGCGTAATTACCAATGACAGCGCAATCCTGCATCTGGCAAGTTATCTTGATATACCGACGACAGGGATATTCGGTCCGACTAATGAATTAAAATACGGCCCTTGGTCCTTAAGACAAGCTGTAGTTAAAAAGGATATTTTTTGCCGGCCATGCGAAAAGGCACAGTGCAGGTTTATGAGCCTGGCTTGTCTGCAACTGGTCAAGATAGAGGATGTCTTGCGCGGGATGCGCAGGATCTTATCTATAGAAGAGGCTGGCTTGACTGGTAGTTATCCGCAGGATTATAAGCGTATCCTAATCGTGCGCACCGATAGAATCGGCGATGTGGTCCTTTCCACTCCTGTTATCAGCGCATTAAGGCAGAGCTATCCCCACGCCTATATCGCGATGATGGTTTCTCCTATTGCCAGAGAGATTGTTGAAGGCAATCCTCATTTGGATGAGGTTATTATCTATGATAAAGACAATAAACATAAAAGTTGGGGGAGATCTTTTAGGTTCAGCCAGAACCTTAAGAAAAAGAAATTTGATCTGGCAGTTATTCTGCATCCTACTAACCGGGTGCATCTTTTGACTTTTCTTGCCGGTATAAGCCGCCGCATCGGATATGACCGCAAATTAGGTTTTCTGCTTACTGATAGGGTAAAACATACAAAGCAGGAGGGGCAAAAACACGAATTAGAATATAATTTAGACCTTATAAGGTATCTGGGTATTGAATTGGCGGGGAAAGAATTGTTTATGCCTATAGCGCAGGAATCAGAGCAGTGGGCAGAAAGGTTGTTCAGAGAAAAAGGTGTGGATAAAAGCCATAAAGTAGTCGCCATACACCCAGGAGCAAGTTGCCCTTCGAAGATTTGGCCTGGAGAGCGTTTTGCCGCAGTGGCTGATAAATTGATTGAAAAATATTCTGCACAAATTTTGTTCGTTACCGGGCCAAAGGACACTGCTTTGGTGAATAGAATCATAAGCCATATGCATCAACCTGCGATTAATCTCGCCGGAAATTCTTCTCTTAGTCAATTGGCAAGCCTACTGAAGCGATGCGACCTGTTTATTTCTAATGATTCAGGCCCTGTGCATATAGCTTCGGCATTAGGGGTACCGGTAATATCTATTTTTGGTCGCAAACAGGATGGCCTAAGCCCGAAACGCTGGGGTCCGCTGGGTTTAAAAGACCGTTTTCTGCACAAGGACGTAGGGTGCCTGGAGTGTCTGGCGCATAACTGCGTGAAAGACTTTGTCTGCCTTAAGGCGATAACAGTAGACGACGTATTGAAGGTAGCCGGTGAGATTATCAAGTAGGATATTTTAGGTTTTGTTTTCGCGTGCCAAAAATTTTTTAATGCGCTCTCAAACAAAAAACCTAAAACGAATATAAAAGAGAAAGTATCAAGCATTTTTTAGTTTTTTAGATTCGGTATTTGAAGGAAATAGTTGATTTAACAGGGATTTGTGCTAAAATTAATAGTTCGGATGATCAATATTAATAAGGTAAAGACATATTCGGTGAAAAAACGCTATAGCAAGGTTAAGCTGGGGGATTTTGCCACGCCGCCTATGCGCAGGAAGAGCTTTGCCCAATTTTACGATTCTCTGCCTAAGATATTAAAGGCCGAGGACTTTCGCGTTTTAGTAGATACGGTGGCCAAGGCCCATAAAGCCAATAAACCGGTAATCTTTATGGCTGGTGCGCATGTGATTAAATGCGGGCTTAACCCGGTTATAATCGAGTTAATTAAAAAGAAGATTATTACCTGCGTATGCTTAAACGGTGCAGGTATAATACATGATTTTGAGATAGCGCTGCAGGGCGAGACTTCCGAGGATGTAGGGGTTAATTTAAAATACGGGAAATTCGGCATGGGAAAAGAAACTGCCGGGTTTATCAACAATGCGGTTAACGAAGGGGTTGGACAGGGTTTGGGGTTAGGTTATGCTGTTGCCAAGAAAATAAGCGCTTCGAAGTTACGTTATAAGAATCTAAGCTTACTCTACAACGCATATAAGTATAAAGTTCCCGTATGTGTTTTTATAGCTATCGGCACGGATATAATTCATCAGCATCCTTCATTTGACGCAAGCCTCGCCGGCGCAGGAAGTCAAAAGGACTTTCATATTTTAGTGGAGAATACGCTTCGCTTGAACAATGGAGGGGTGGTATTAAATTTCGGCTCGGCAGTGATTTTACCAGAAGTATTTTTAAAGGCCTTAAATCTGGCGCGCAATCTAGAGGGGAAGGTAAAAGATTTTACCACAGCCAATTTCGATATGATTTATCAATATCGTCCGGCGCAGAATGTGGTATCGCGCCCGGTCCAGGCAGGTGGCAAGGGTTATTATATAATCGGCCACCACGAAATCATGCTTCCTTTATTCGCCCAGGCAGTCATGGAAAAACTATGAAAAACCTTAAAGAGCTAATCAAAAAATTTAATAAGGCCAGGATATTGGTGGTGGGAGATTTAATCCTCGATGAATATATCTGGGGAAGTGTTGAAAGGATTTCTCCCGAGGCGCCAGTGCCGGTAGTCTGGGCAAATAAAAGGACCCATGTCCCGGGCGGGGCTTGTAATGTTGCCAATAATATCAGTGCCCTGGATGCCAAGGCATGCCTGGTCGGCGTTATAGGTGGTGATAAGAATTCGGAAATTCTACTCTCCGAACTAAAGAAGAGAAAGATAGATACCAGAGGGGTTTTTATCGAATCAAAAAGGTATACTACTGTAAAAACCCGGATTATCGCCGGCCACCAGCAGGTAGTCAGGGTTGATTGGGAGCACACAGATCCATTGTCCAAAGATTTAACCGCCAGGATAGTGAAATTTATTTCTTCAAACCTCGCTGATTTTGATGCTATTATAATCGAGGATTATGGCAAGGGAGTGATAAATATAGATCTGTTGAATGAGTTGATCAAGATGGCACATAAACAGAAAAAGATTATCACTGTAGATCCCAAGGAAGAACATTTCCAATATTACCGAGGAGTCACTACCATAACCCCTAACCGTCGGGAATTAGAGAATGCAATCAGGAATTTAAGGATCAAAGACAAGAGCAATAAATTTAAACTGGATTACGACAGGTTATTTACCGACACAAAGATCAACACGGCGGCACGTTCAATATTGAAATATTTAGAATTAGAATCCATCCTGGTTACTTTGGGAGAGCATGGTATGAGGCTGTTTGATAAAAACGGCAAAATCGCTCATATACCTACTGTCGCCCAAGAGGTTTTTGATGTTTCCGGAGCAGGCGATACAGTAATAGGCACCTTTTCTTTGGCGCTTTGTTCTGGAGCGACTAATCTTGAAGCAGCCCACCTGGCTAATTTTGCCGCAGGTATTGTCGTAGGTAAAGTCGGCACAGCCGTTACCACCAGGAAAGAATTATTAGAAAGGTTAGAGTAGATATGGATGTAATAGGGGTTATACCAGCCAGGTATTCTTCGACGAGATTTGAAGGAAAAGTCCTGGCGGATATTTTAGGCAAACCCATGATCCAGCATGTCTGGGAAAGGGCCAGGCAGTGTTCGGTACTTGACGACTTAATTATTGCCTGCGATGACGAAAGGGTTGCCGAGGTAGCAAAAGGCTTTGGGGCAAAGGTGGTTTTGACTGCAAAAGGTCATGCCTCAGGTACGGATAGGATAATCGAAGTAATTAATCCTCTCGATGTAAAGATAGTAATTAATATACAGGGTGATGAGCCGCTCATTCATCCTACGATGATTGATGCCGTTGCCAGAGCGCTTCTTGCTGACAATGCTGTTACGATGGCTACGGTGATAAAAAAAATCGACGACCAGGCAGTAATCAATGACCCAAATGTAATCAAGGTAGTGGTGGATAAAAATAATTTCGCTCTTTATTTTTCCCGAGCAGCTATTCCTTATTGTCGGGAGGGCTCCGAGGCCAAGAAGCCGCTTTATTACAAACATATCGGTCTTTACGGTTATACCAAGGATTTTCTCTTTATTTACCGTAATTTAGCCGTATCGAGTCTGGAAAAAACTGAATGCCTGGAGCAGTTGCGGGTGCTGGAGGAGGGCTTTCGCATAAAGGTGATTGAGACTAAATTTGATACCGTTGGAGTGGATACCCCTTCTGATTTAGAGAGGGCCAGGATTCGTTTAGAGGAAGGTAAAATATGATGCATCAGATAAGCGTAAGAGATATTAAAATAGGCAATAAAAATCCTCTTGTTTTAATCGCCGGACCCTGCGTGATTGAGTCGGAAAGATTATGCCTGGAAACCGCCAAGAGGATAAAAGATATCGCTTCAAAGTTAGGTTTCCCTTATATTTTTAAGTCTAGTTTTGATAAGGCAAACAGGATGTCTATTGATTCCTATCGTGGCTTAGGGATAAAAAAGGGGCTGGATATTTTGCATAAAGTAAAACAAAAATTGGATGTCCCGATCTTAAGTGACATCCATTGCCAGAGAGAGATCGCCGAGTCAGCCAAGGTTTTAGATATTATTCAAATACCCGCATTCTTATGCCGGCAAACCGATATTGTAGTTTCTGCTGCCAAGACCGGGAAAGTAGTAAATATTAAAAAAGGCCAGTTCCTGGCGCCCTGGGATATATTACCTATTATCAGGAAGGCAGAGTCTACGGGAAATAAGAGGATTATTATTACCGAGCGCGGGGTATGCTTTGGATACAATAACCTGGTTTCTGATTTTCGCAGCTTAGGGATAATGCGGGAGTTTGGTTATCCGGTTGTTTATGATGCTACCCATAGCGTCCAGCTTCCCGGTGGCAAGGGGGCTTGCTCCGGAGGGGAAAGGAAATTTGTGGCTGGCCTGTCTCGGGCAGCAGTTGCTTTCGGTTGCGATGGCTTATTTCTAGAGGTTCATCCCAATCCTGATATGGCTCCTTGCGACGGAGCGAATATGATAGGCCTTAAAGAATTGGAGATACTCTTAAAGCAAATCAAGAAAATAGAGAGGCAGCTATATGAAGGTAAACGTTTTAAAAAGGGCAAAAGAGGTCTTAGAGATTGAATCTCAGGCAATCCGGAATTTAAAATCGGGTATAGGGAGAAACTTTGAAAAGGCCCTGGATTTAATCTTGAAGACTAAGGGCAGGGTAGTGGTAAGCGGAATGGGTAAGACCGGAATAATCGCCCAGAAGTTTTCCGCCACTCTAGCTTCTACGGGAACCCCCAGCCTTTTTTTGCATATCGCCGAAGCTATACACGGAGATTTGGGAAGGGTGACTGCTGATGATGTGATAATCATACTTTCTAACAGTGGCTCAACCGAAGAAGTAAAGCAGCTAATGCCTTTATTAAAAAAAATCGGCTCACGCATCATTGCCTTGACTGGGAATACCGCTTCAGTATTATCTAAATATAGCGACGTAGTCTTAGATGTTTCAGTAAAAAAAGAAGCATGCCCTCTGGGCTTAGCACCTACTGCTTCTACCACAGCTACTTTAGCTATGGCTGATGCCTTGGCGGTTTGCCTGTTAGAGCTTAAAGGTTTTAAAGAGAAGGATTTTGCTTTTTTCCATCCCGGAGGGGCTTTGGGCAAGCGTTTGCTTCTTAAGGTAGAGGATATTATGCGTAAAGGCCCTGCCAATCCGATTGTAAATGAAAACAAGAAAGTTTCCCAGGTACTGTTAAAGATTACCCATGCCAGGGCAGGCTCGGCTACCGTAATAGATAAGGCAGGCAGGTTAAAGGGTATATTTACCGATGGAGATTTGCGCCGGCACCTGGGAATCGACAGAGACCTTCCTTTGCGTAAAATCAAGGAAGTGATGACTAAGAACCCTACGGTAGTAGATAAAGGAATGCTGGCAGCCGAGGCAATGAGGATATTAAAGGAAAGAAAGATTGATGAAATTCCGGTAGTGGATAAATTCAGGCGTCCTGTAGGGTTGTTGGATGTGCAGGACCTTTTAAGAGCGGGCTTAGTTTAGTATATGTTGCATGGGGGCTTTAAAGAAGGCTTAGGAGATAAGCTTAAAAAAATAAAGTTATTGTTACTGGATGTAGATGGTGTCCTGACCGACGGAAGGATTATTTACGATTCGCGCGGCCGGGATATGAAATTCTTCGATGTCCATGATGGGCTAGGGGTTTACGCCCTGCGCAGGGCAGGGATTAAGACAATACTTATTACTGCCAAGGGATCGCGTACGATTAAGCCGCGTGCCCGCGATATGCAAGTCGAAGAGGTATTTGCGAATATAATCCCTAAAACATCCGTCCTGAATAAAATCCTAAAAAAATACAAACTGGATAAAGATGAGGTTTGTTTTGTAGGTGATGACCTGGTTGATCTTGGCCTTATGAAAAAGGTGGGGTTTTCCATCGCGGTATTTAACGCTGTCCCGGAGATCAAGCAGGCAGCAAACTATATCACCATAAAAGAGGGTGGCCGGGGAGCAGTCAGAGAGGTTGCCGAGCTTATACTTAAAACTCAGGATAAGTGGCGCGATATCATAAAACTTTATGAGCTTTAAAAGGTTTATTCTTTTGTTTTTCCTTTTATTCTTTTGTTTGTCGCCTTTGTATGCGGCCGAACAGAATTCCGGAGAATCCGACCAGCAGATTAATGATTTTTCTCTGGCCGGTTACGCCGATAAAGGCAAGAAGAGTTGGGATATATCCGGTAAATCCGCAGACATATTTACCGAGGTGGTAAAGCTTCAGGATGTGACAGGTAACCTCTACGGTGAAAAGGAAGATATCAAACTTACTGCCAACCGGGGCGATTTTAATAAGATTGACGGTAAGGTCAGCCTTAAAGATGATGTGGTCATTACTACTTCGTCGGGTGCAAAGTTAACTACCGATTCATTGGATTGGGACAGGAAGAACCAGCTTGTATCTACAAGTGACGTAGTCAACATCGCAAAAGAAAATATGTTGACCACTGCCCAGGGAGCTATAGGCCAACCCGACTTAAATAAGATAACCCTTCAGAAAGACGTCAAGGTCGATATTAACCCGGCTCCAGATAAAAAACAGCCTGAAGGTAACCTTAAGGATAAGATTGCAATTACCTGCGATGGTCCGCTGGAGATAGACTACCAGAATAATATCGCTACTTTTAAGAATAATGTCAAGGTTGATAACGATGGCCTCCTGATTTTAAGCGATGCGATGGATGTATATTTCGTCAGGGCAAAAGACGATGGCGCGGCAGTCGGGACAGAGGTTACTGCCTTAGGCAGCAAGATAGATAAGATTATCGCCCGTGGCAATGTTAAGATCACGCGCGGCCAGAATGTCTCATATAGTGATGAGGCTGTTTACAATGGCTTAAGTAAAAAGATTACTCTGAAAGGGCAACCGAGGTTAATTATATATTCTACGGAGGATTTGAATGCATCTTTTGGAAACCAAGGGCCTCTCTAAATCCTACGACGGCAGAGAGGTGGTTCGTGGTGTTGATATCGTGGTCAAGCGCGGAGAGATTGTCGGGTTGCTCGGACCTAACGGCGCTGGAAAGACCACGACCTTTTATATGATCGTCGGTATAATACCCCCTAACCGCGGCAATATTATTTTTGATAATTATAATATTACCGCAAGCCCGATTCATGAGCGCAGCCGCTTTGGTATAGGATATCTTGCCCAGGAGCCGTCCATATTCCGCAAGCTAAGCGTAGAAGAAAATATTATGTCTATACTGGAGACTTTACCCATAGGCAGGAAAGAGAGAAAACGCAGGTTGGAGAGCCTGCTTGAGGAGCTTAATATTGCCCATCTTGCTAAAAATAAATCTTATACCTTATCAGGAGGAGAAAGAAGGCGCCTGGAGATTACAAGGGCTCTGGTAACTAACCCTTCCTTTATACTTCTGGATGAGCCCTTTTCAGGTATTGATCCGATAGTAGTGAATGATGCCCAGGAGATCATTAAAGGATTAAAGGCAAAGGGCTTAGGGATTTTACTTACCGACCATAATGTGCGCGAGACGCTTTCAATAACCGACCGGGCTTATTTAATCGCCGACGGCAGAATCCTGATTTCAGGAACGGCTCAGGAACTAATCAATAACCCTAAGGCCCGCCAGATATATTTAGGCGAGAAATTCAGGATGTAAACAATATATTAAAGAAAGGAAGAGATGAAAACAGAAGTAAAGAAAATTGACGGCAACAAAAGAGAAATTAGTATTGAGGTTACAGACAATACCGTAAAAGATAAATTCGAGGTTGTCTTTAAAGCAATTGCCAAAGAAGCCAAGGTTCCGGGTTTCCGCCCTGGGCATGCCCCGAGAGACCTCCTTGAAAAACATTACGGTTCAGCTGCGCACCAGGAGGTGCTTAAAGAATTAATCCCGGATATTTATCATAAGGCAGTCGAAAAGGAAGGGCTGGATGCTATAGAGTTACCTGAGATATTTGATGTCAAGCTTGATAGAAGCACTCTATCATTTAAGGCAAAAGTAGAGGTCAGGCCGGAGATCAAGTTAGGTAATTATAAAGGGCTTAAGGTAAATTATCATAAGATAAGCGTAAGCCCAGAGGAAGTCAAGAGGCATATTGATTCATTAAGAGAGTCCAAGAAGATCGATATTCTTGACGATAGCTTTGCTAAAAGATTAGGATTCCCGAGTTTAGCTAGTTTAGAGCAGGCAGCAGAGAGACAGATTTTCTTACAGAAAGATAATGAGGAAAGACAAAAGATCGAAAATCAGATCATCGAAGAAATAACCAAAGATTTGGATTTTAAAGTGCCACAGTCTTTGATAAACAGGCAGTTGGATGATCTATTGAGGCAGGCCAAGCTAGACCTTGCTTTAAAAGGGATGCCCAGAGAGAATATTGATGCTCAAGAGAAGACGTTGCTAGCTGAACTTGAGCCGCAGGCAAAAAAACAGGTTAAGGTTTATTTGGTTTTATCCGAAATAGCCAAGAAAGAAAACATACCTTTGGATGAACATGTGCCGCATAAAGTAATAGAGTTTTTGTTAAAAGAGGCAAACTGGCAGGAGGCATCTTAAAAATACGGAGGTGGATAATGGGTGAGAAAATGCAGACTTTAGTCCCGATGGTTATCGAGCAGACGGCGCG
>Ga0105164_10001580_pt1 | contig 14592 bp, 8 predicted proteins | sample VDWuncwatermetaG_FD_89674 | JGI IMG/M metagenome (GOLD analysis project Ga0105164, IMG submission 89674) | Wastewater microbial communities from Netherlands to study Microbial Dark Matter (Phase II) - VDW unchlorinated drinking water | ecosystem: Environmental > Aquatic > Freshwater > Drinking...
CGCAGCATCGCGCCATTGGTGCTCTCAAAGAGCACACGAGAGTTGAGAAGCCGGCCGCCGGCCCAATCGCTCGCTCGTGTTCCCATGCTGACGATCGTCTCCGCAGTTTCTGCCGTTGTCCTTCCGGCGCTCAGGATTTCGCCACCTAGCCGCGTGCCGACGCCGATCCTGTCGACAGCGCCTTCAAGCTCCGCGATGCGTGCAGTCGCCGCAGCAATCTCTTCCGCTCTGCCTGCAACTGTCGCAAGCTGGAGCGCTTCACGGGCGCGGCTCAAATCGATGATCGCATCCGCGGTCCTGCTCACGTCGAGGAAGGTCTCGGTCGCACGCACGCCGGCAACACTCCAACGTGCCGCGCCGATGAGGCCTTTTCCCACAACACCGACCAATGGAAGGGCGATGGTCGGATCGATGAATTCCGACGCCAACAGGCCGACCGTACGATAGCCGACGCCGATGTTCCAGCCAGTGTCGATGCCGGCGAAGTTCAGGGTTTGGTCTCCTTCGATGGTCGCCAATGCTGTTTGCGCGTCTTTGGCCGCTTCTGTACCCGCGAAATTTCTGGCGATCGCCGCGTACGTCTCCTCTTCTGCCGAGGCGTCGAGATGATTCGCATTTATCCTTGCCTCGGCTTCTTCAAGCATCTGCTGCGCGATAAGATTTCTTGTGTACCTGTCCGATACTGCTTGGCCGGTCTCCACCAGCCGCGCCATCTCTACTGTCGCAGAACGTCGGGCGGTCATGAGGCGGTCATTGAAGCGGATGTCCGGCGCCGCTGCGGCTTCCTCGCTCACCGGGAAGCCGACGGCGACATGGAGTCCTTCTCCATCAACGACCCGAGTGCGGATAGCGTCTATCCTCCCTCTCGCTTCCTGCGGCTGCATGCTCCTGATCTGTTCGACGTTGCAGCCGCCGTCATCATTGCAGCCGCCGTGGTCGAAGAGGGCGAGCATCAGCGCATTGCCGTAGAAACGGTCTCGCGCATCCGCCTCAGCGCGCTGCTCAAGCGTGATGTCCGGCGCATCCCAGAATCTGCCGCTCGTGACTTGGTGGAAGAAGCCTTCATGCTCCTCGCTGAACTGGCTGTTCTTCTCGACCGTGCCATAATATGATTCCATCCCGCGGTTATATTCTTCCGCAAGCATCTGCCGCTCGACCTCTCTTCTCCTCCCTTGGATGCTCGCGACCATCGCTGGGTCAGTGATCTCGCCGCCTTCCACCGGCACCTCGACGCCACCGTCGGCCAATCGTGTGAAGACGACCTTGTTCGTCTCTGGATCGTATCGGATGCCGCGCGTGTCGCGGCTATCGATGGCAATCATGGCGCCAAGATAGCTTGAGGTCTGCGGATCGATCTGCGCCACGCTCGCGAGCGTGCCTCTCGCTTCATCCTGTCGCCCGGCGATCATGAGCGCGCGCGCATGCAGCACCGGTTCGATCTGCAGCTCGATCGCGACAGCGTCGATGCGCGTCTTGAGCGTCGCGGCGCGTGTGTCCAACTCGTTCCGTCTCGCCGTCAGCGCGGTGAGCTGCGGGAAAACCCAGTCCGCATTGTCCGCTCGGTAGCTGTTCCTGCTTTCATACCACGATGCGCCTTCGCCATCCACATACTGGTGCTGCAATCGCTGGATCTCCCGTTCCAGCCTGTCCCTCTCCTGCGCGGTCCCATCGCGTTCCATCCGCAGGTCCTGTATCTCGGCGAGCCGCGGGTCAGCCTGCATGCCTTCTTCGGTCGCGAGCTGGCGCGTCTCTTGCCGGTACTGCTCTTCCGCTATCGCTGCCCGTGTCTGTGTCCTCGCCGTCTGCGTCTGCGCCAGCTGTCGGCGCAAGGTCCGGATGTTCCGGTCGATGGACGTGACATCCTTGCCTTCGCTGGTGGCGGCGAGCCGTTGCGCGCGGAGGATATCGATCTGTCCGGCGACAGCCTGCTCATTGCGCTGGAAATAGCGCGCGTTGGCCTGCAGGTCCTCGATCGTCTGTGGCTGTGCGCGAATCTCCCCGCTTCTTCTTCCTGCAGCGAGGCCGGAAAGGCCGTTTGCCATCAGTCGCGCGTACTCCTCATTCGCCTGCAGCTGGTCGATGCTGATGCCGGTCTCCCGCTCGAGAGCAGCCTTGACCCGTTCATCCGTGATGCCGGTTATGCCGCGAAGGTCAGCGTACCTTCCTCCACCTAATGCCGCGAGGAAGGTATTGACCGCGGCAAGCTCATCATCTGTCGTGGGAATGACCACGTCGCCAAGCGTGCTCCGCACGGTCAGGTCAAGGCCGACGCCATGCGAGACAAAGCCGACGTCGGTGCGTTCATACCTCCCGATGCCGCCGGTGGCGACGCCGAACCAGTTTTCGCCATCTCCAGTCCGGATGAAGAAGTCCTTGTCGATCGCGATGCTCGTCCCAGAAGATTGGGTGAAGGCGGCGATCTCGTTCAGGTTCGCTGTCGGGATAGAGGGGGTCACGCCATCCGCTGTCTGCGTGAACTCGAACGTCAGGCCGCCCTGCCATTCGAAATCCTCCGGCGTCACCGCTTCTCCGACAGCGACGCGCTCTCTGGCTCCGGTGATGGTCCGGACGCGGCGTTCGCTCGTGCGGATGATGGTCATGCGCTTCTGGATCGTTGCTGCGCGTGCGCCCTGCTCGCAATTATCGCATTGCACCTCATAGAACTCGCCTTCCCGCTGGTTGAGATTCATCATCCGGGTGACATAGGAGCCGTCGCTCGCGGTCTGCATGGCAATCTCCCTATCGCTGTAGGCGGCATTGCCCATGATCTGGAATCGGTCACGTTCTCCTTCAGCAAGATAATCGAGCACTGCTCTTCCATCATGGCCGACAAAGCCGGGCCTGGAGGGATCCACGCTCTGCACCGTATTGCCAGAGACGCGATAGCCATCCACCGCCACCCTGCCGCGCGCGAAGACATGCACCTCTCCCCCCGCGCTTCCCGCGATCCACACCTCGCCATTCCCGTCGATATCCGGACGCTGCATCCGCAGCTGTCGCGCGCGTTCCCTCGCTTCGGTGTCCGAGAGGGCAGGCTGCGAGTCCGGCGCTTCACGGCCTTCTGGATTAAGGCTGGTCGGCGTGTACGAGGAATCCGGCGCATATTGACCAAGATGGGTGATGACCTGCTTGCCAAGCTCGCGCGACTGGCCCTGCGTCCTTGTTCCCACGCCGCTCTGCTTGTCCACGACCACGGTATCGCGGCCGTCATAGCTGTATGACGTGACATCATTTCCTCGCCGTGAGAAGCGACCATCGATATAGGCGAATTGCGTGTTCACCTCAGCGTCATCCGCGTCGATATCGCCATCGGCGCGGATGATGAGGTCTCCATCTCGATTCTCGAAGCGGATGAGCTCTTCGCGTTGCACATAGCCGGTCACCTTGCCCGTGACATGGACATCGCCCGCGGCGCTGATCTCGATAGATGAGCTTCCCGGTGACGCGACGAATTCGCTTGTCTTGCTGCCATCGTCGCCGAGCGTGGTGAACGAGCCGAGCTCCGTATCAAAGCCGAGCTGCGCGGTTCCTGCGCCGACGATATCCAGCTCCCGCGATTCGGTCTCGCCTTGGAGCAGGGTGACGAACCGGAAGCCGTCGGGTACGGCGATGATGCCGCGGATCCTCGTATCGCCGGCGAACGCGGTGAGCGTGATGGTCTTGCCGCCGGATGTGAACGTTTCAGTCGCGGGATCATAGCGCAGGTCTCTTGCCTGCGCGTCGATGCTGTACGGGGCATTGTATTGGGTGCGGAGGAATTTCGTCGCGCTCTCGCGATTCTGCCCGATATTCCCTGAGCGCGAGAAATAATCCCGTTCCACCGCAGGATTCAGGCCGACATTCTCCGGATTGGTGAAGAAATGGTCGGCGAAATCCTCGTTGTAATCAGTCTGCAGATACTGGACGCGCTCCGCCGGGTCGAGGCGGTCGAACTGCGTGATGCCGCAGGTCGGGCATTGCCGGAGGTCTTCTGGCTTCGGATCCTCGATGGCGTCGAAGGTATTGGGAGTGAGCTGTTCCTCCTCTTGCGCCGCTGCCGCCTCACCTGCAACTGGCGCTTCGCCGGCGCCTTGCGCTACCGCCATCGGGAGGAAGACGAGGAGGACTATCACGAGGAGCGCAAGGCTGTCTGTCCGCGCATCCATCCGCTTCGTCATCCAGCTCTTGTGGATCTTGTCCTGCTTATCCATGTTCCACCACGATCTGCACATCTTGCTCGTCTGATGATCCTTTCGTGTCCCGCACGCCGACGAGGAGGGTATACACGCCCGGCGTCGTCATGGAGACGCGCATCTCTCCTGTCTCTGGGTCTATGGGGAACAGCTCATCATTCGTATAGAAGGTGAGGTGATCATTCTCCCCATCGCTTGCCGTGACCTGCACCGTGACTGTCGTGTCCTGCTTTGTCACGATGTTCCCGATGAAATCCAGCTTTGGCGGCGTGTTCCTGGTCTTGTCCTTCGTCGCCAGCATGAACGTGAATGGCGCATCGTCGACAGTCGAGTTCTCGTCGCGGATGGCGTAGATGATGCTTTCCTGGTCATAGGGCAGGACAGTGATGTACGCATCATGGGTGGAGAGGCTCCGGAAATCGACGTCGCCTGGGTCATCCGTCACCCCATTCACGATGTCGTTCGCGACCTGGAGGACATGGCCGAGCCGGATAGGCACGTTCGCGGAGAAGAAGCGGAGCTCATAGCTCGCGTTGCCTTTCCGTACGGCCAGCGGATAATCGAGGTTCACGAGCACCTTGTCGTCGGTGACGTGCACGATGGCGCTGGGCTTTCCTGCCTCGATGTCATAGCCTTGCCGCCTGAACTCGGAGAGATTGAGGAGGCAGAGCGAGATGGCGTCTTCGGTGTAGCCCGCGAGCTGGCGCTCCGCGACAGATGCGTCCGGCATGGTCGGCTTCCCATCGACGGCGCCATACGCGACCACGGCGTTCTGCGTGGTGAGCGAACCCTCCGGTGGCGTGATGTAACCCCCTTGCGCGCCGAGCAGGAAGACGCCCGGGGCCAGGCTGCGCTGTAGGCAGAGCTCGACATAATTGTTGATAGGCGCGATATCCGAAGGCAGCTGTTGCTGCTCCGCGGCCTTCTCGAACGCCCGCTCCGTGAGCGTACCGCGGAGGAAGATGGCGAGCGCGGCGAGGATGAGCAGCAGGATGCCGACGATGATGAAGACGGTGATCTGGCCGCGCTTCCCGCGTCCTGTCGCCCGCTCCTCTCGTCGGTCCTGCCGTTGTCTGTCCTGCAGCTTATCGTCCATGGTGATCGTCGTGCTCGTACGCCTCCTTGAAGAACGTTTCGATGCCCTCGATGATGATGCTCTCGCTTATGATACAGCGATAGAGTTCTGGATTATCTTGATAAATGTGCTCGAACTCCTCCTTTGTCTTCCCGATGATCTTTGGGAATATTGCCTGGTCATGCTTCGTCTTGAGCACAGCCTCGACAGTCTCCAGGTCATGCGTCGCGCCGATGCAGATGATGGACGCCTCCTTCTTCTCATAGGGGGGAAGAAGGAGCGTCACGCGCGCGTGCGCATGTCTGGCTGTCTCGCGGGCCTGTTCAAGCAAGATGGCCTTCTTCGCTTTCAGTTCGAGCAGGCGCTTGGTGTTCGCATAGCAGAAGACGAGGAAGGATTCCTCACGCCAGAGGTATTCATAGACATTCGTCTTGCCGTATTTCTTCTCCTTGAGGAAGCCCTTGCCAGCGAGCCCTTTCAAGGTGCGGAAGGCAGGCTCGTGCGAGAGTTCCGCCATGGTCTCAAGCTCTTTGGCCGTGCGGTCATGGACGTCTGGGAAGAAGCAGGAAAGTATGGCAAGCTCGTTGTCGGTGAGCATGATCAGGTCGCGTTTAGTTGGTTTTATTAGTTTTTATTACAACTATACAGTTTTATTTATCTATTTTCAATCTTTATTTCTGTGGTGTGGTCTTTATTCATATAATGCAGTTTGAAATACAACTATATAAATGTTTCGCTTTACACAAGAAAAACCAGCCATAAGCATAAACCTTAAAAATCACCGTCTCCGCCTATTTCGTATGCGAACAGCAAGAACGGCACTCAAGATAGCTTTTTCCATCATCCTCCTATCTATACTGCTATCCGGCTGCCTCTCTCTCTTATCTCCCCAATCCCAGGAGGCAGGAGCGAACACGACCGATGCCGCTCCGCTGCGCTTCGGCGAGGTCAAGACATTCAAAGAAGGTTTCGAGGAGATGCGACGGGTCGATGAGCGATACCATACGGATTTCCACACGGAACGCCTCGGGACATTTGTCGTCCATCAGGCGGATATCCCCGCGATGGAAAGCGATCTCTTCCGGTTCATCGACCATGTCGCCGGCACCCACGATATTGATTTCGAGCGTCTCTCCCACAAGATGGGCAAGACAGAGCTTGACCTTCTCCTGCTCTTCGCCAGCGCGCGCATCGAGATGCTCGAATCAGAGCGGTATTTCCAGGAAGGCTACCAATATGGCGATGCCGGCCTTACCGGAGATGGTTTCTACTGCAGCGAACGGCCGATCATCTTCAAATCTCTCGATGCCTTCAATGCCTCAGTGCGGCATGGATTGAACGCGACGTACTACATCGATGTCGTCCTGACGGATCTTGACAGGGCGCCCGTGACGCATCGCCTCATCGGCATCGATGACCTGCGGCCAGAGTTCTACAAGGCGCCTTTCCAGACCATGGCCGCGCAGGTCCGGAAGAATGTGGAGCTCGTCTCGACCAATTGCGTGAACGCGACCGGCCAGCAGGATGTCTACATCGCGGTCGATAAGCAGAGCAACAAGAAGACAGGGCGAAGATCATGACGCTCAAGCAGCCGAATTCTGTAGAGGAGTGTGTGTATTTCACACGGCGCACGCTTATGGAAACCGGCAAGGTCATGGCGTGGGCCTTCAAGCAACTCTGTCCAAAATGCAAGAAGGCCATGATGGGCAAACCAGTAGAGGGTGGCAAGGTCAAGATCCGGGCGAAGGAGTATGTCTGTCCCGCGTGCAAATATACCGTAGAGAAAACAGCGTATGAGGATACGCTTACTTGTGATGTTATCTACACGTGTCCCAAGTGCACGCATCAGGGGGAAGCGTCCGTGCCCTACAAGCGCAAGGCCTGGCAGGGCGTCAAGGCCATCGTGTTCGAGTGCGGCAAGTGCAGGGAAAAGCTCGACATCACGAAAAAGATGAAGGAAGGGAAGAAGAAGGGAGAAGAGGATGCGGATGATGAGGATGATTCGTAGTTGAGTTTTGTTTCGATGTTCTTTTGGTTTTCTCGCAATTTTTCTGGTTTTCACGTTTTCTATCGTATATATTCCTATGGTGCCGAAAATGTTTCATTGTCGTCGGAAAATTTCCGGAAAAAAAAGGGGAAAGACTTATTAAGAGTGGATTCATCTTATTTTCTTATGGAAACGCAATCGTCACAAATCCCTCCCAGGATACGACGGTCGGTCTGGGATTATCTGTTTTACGCCTGCATGCTTATTTTGACTATCTGGCTGATCTTAAAGGTTATCGGTGTTATTCAAACACCTGTATGGCTAGAATATGGCCTTCCTATAGGGACAGGTATCCTTGGTTTCTTGATGTTTTATCAAAGTCTGGTAGATAAAATACTGGTTATTTACCTCGAACTGGGTAAACTCCACACGAGTGATGCTCGTCTTGATGAAAAGTTATCTTCTCTTGATCGAGAATTGCGTGGAAATGATGCGCGATTGGAGACAAAATTGATTCACCTTGATAAGGATATAGGGATAGTGAAGGCGACGCTTCGAGCAAGTCCTTCGCGTTCTTAGAATGGTTGTAGACACGTAAATATTTATAAACCTCTCCTAGCTCAACGCAATCTATGCCTCCAAAAGCATCAGCGAAGGCCCCGAAAAAGGCTTCTGTGAAACTGGCACCGAAAACGCCAGCCGCTCCCCCTATCCCTATCGTTCAATTCAAGCCAGCTCTTCTCAAGCCATCCAAATTATCCGGCAAGATCGTCATCACTGCCGCCTTGCCCTACGCCAATGGCCCTATACACCTCGGCCATATGGTGGAGTACATCCAGGCGGACATCTACGCGCGCTTCCTCAAGCTCATAGGGGAGGAGGCCATCTACTGTTGCGCCGATGACACGCATGGCACGCCCATCGAGATCAGCGCCATGAAGGAAGGCATCCCACCAGAGCAGCTGATTGACCGGTACCATCGCGAGCACCAGCAGGATTTCGCCGATTTCCTCGTGGCGTTCGACAATTATTACTCCACGAACAGCGAAGAGAACCGGCGGTATGCGGAACATATCTTCAAGAGGCTGCAAGAGAACGGCCTCATCTACCAGAAGGATGTCGAGCTGACGTACTGCGAGAAGTGCTCCCGTTTCCTTCCTGACCGGTATGTCAAGGGCCGCTGCCCCAAGTGCGCGGCCGATGACCAGTATGGTGACGTGTGCGAGAAGTGCAATGGCACCTACACGACCACTGACCTCGTCGAGCCGTACTGCACCATCTGCGGCACCGCTCCGGTGCGGAAGATCTCGCGGCATTATTTCTTCAAGCTGAGCGCGTGCAGCGACATGCTGAAAGGATGGATCGAGAACCATCCCAAGCTCCAGAAGGAGGTCAAGCATTATGTGCTCAATTGGATCAAGGAAGGCCTGAAGGACTGGTGCATCTCGCGCGACGGCCCGTACTTCGGCTTCCGTATCCCCGGCGAGAAGGACAAGTACTTCTATGTCTGGCTTGACGCGCCGATCGGCTACATAGCGTCGACAGCCGACTACGCCGCGAGGCATAAGCAGGACGTGGATGACTACTGGAAGCGCGGGAGAGTCATCCATTTCATCGGGAAGGACATCATCTACTTCCATTTCCTCTTCTGGCCGGCGATGCTCATGACCGCAGGCTTCATGCTTCCGGAGAGCATCATCGTGCATGGCTTCCTGACCGTCAACGGCGAGAAGATGTCCAAGTCGAGAGGGACATTCCTCACGGCGAGGGATTACCTCAAGGTCATGGACCCCGAGTACCTGCGCTTCTACTACGCCGCGAACCTCGCGCCAACCATCACGGACATCGACATGAACTTCGACGACTTCCGTACGAAGGTCAACACGGAGCTGGTCGCGGATCTCGCGAACTTCGCCTACCGGACGCTGAGCTTCATCAACAAGAACTTTGATTCGCGCCTGACCGGCTTCTCCCCCAAGGCCGAGGAGAAGCTGGTCGCCGATCTCAAGCGCGTATTCGAGGCTGTCCGCGAGGCGTATGCGGGCCTCAATTTCCGCGAGGCGGTGAAGCGCATCCTCGAGGCCAGCAGCCTCGGCAACAAGGTGTTCCAGGAGCGAGAGCCGTGGAAGCTGGTGAAGACGGACAAGGCCAAGGCGCAGGAAGCGGTGTCGTTCTGCGCGAGCCTGATCAAGGATCTGAGCATCGCCGTTTCGCCGATACTGCCCCGATTCGCGGCAAGCCTCCAGCAGCAGCTGAATGTCAGCGGCCTTTCCTGGAAGGACATCGGCACGCCGTTGCGAGACCACACCATCGGTGAGGCCAAGATCGTCCTGCGCAAGATCGAGGGCGAGCTCGACCGCCTGAATCCCGGACCATCTGGTGACGCTGATCCGTTCGCGAAAGTCGATCTGCGCGTGGGGAAGATTGTCGAGATTCAGCGGCATCCTGCAGCAGACAAACTGTATGTGGAAACGGTAGATTTCGGAAAACTTGGCAAGCGGACAATTGTCTCTGGTATGGTGCCGTACTACCGGGCGGATGAACTATTAGGGAAACATGTTGTCTTTATCATTAATCTTCAGCCGGCGAAATTTCGTGGTGTCGAAAGCCAAGGTATGCTTCTCGCTGCTGAAGATAATGGAGGGAATGTCGGCGTTCTTGAAGCGTCGCAATCAGACCCAGGTAGTTCCGTATATATCGAGGGCATCCTCTCCAAGCCCTTGCCGCAGATCACTATCAAGGAATTCGAGCAGGTGCATATCAAGGTTGAAGGCAATGTGGCTGTGTATAAAGGCAAGCCGCTGAAGACGGAGTTTGAGGAGATAGGGTGCGAGAGGGTCGGAGAGGGGGATGTGCATTAGGCGTATAGGCCGGTATGGCACTGAAACGCATAGAAACTTATATATACCAACTTCTCCAACAATAGCCTCATGAGAAAAAAGAGGGCATCCAGAGCATCTTCTCGTAGAGCTATATCGCGCCGCATCTCTCTTCCGACCTTGCCACCGCCGGTTGAATGGCGGCATACGCCCATCATCTTGCCATCCAAGCCGACCATGCCCCATAGCGGCCTGCGGCTGCTGTACAGCTACACGGTCATGCTCGCGGCGCTCTATGTGTTCTATATCTTCGCCGCATTGTATGATCCGGGCATCCTTCTCCTGAAGAGCTATGCCTCCCTGTTCATCGATGTCGTCCTCCTCGTCCTGCTGTTCTGTGTCATCTATGGCTTCAGGAACAGGAAGTACTGGGCATGGAAGCTCTCCATGTTCTGGTACGGCGCAGCGGTCATCTACTCTATCCTCATCGTCTATCTCTTCCGTCAGGGCATCTATGCCATCTCCAGCGAGCTTTTCCGGATATCCTCGCTGTTCATCCTCGTCATCAACAGCCTCATCATCTGGTACATCTACCACAAGCGGGATTATCTCGTGGACCGCACGCACGAGGAACGCTTCGGCCTGAAGGACAGGTTTTTCGTCTACAGCCTCATCAGCTTCATGGCGATGGTCCTCACTATCGGTCTGACGTCCGGCTGGTGGTTCTACCACAACACGACACGGCTTGCGGACTCGTTAGTGCTTGAGCTGCAGGACATCGCCGTCGAGCAGGATTGGGAAGCCGGCCATCAGCATTGCGCGGCGAAAACAGGCGCGGCAAAGGATGTCTGCTATGTGGTGCTGGCCACGGTATCCCACGGGCGGGCGCAATATTGCCAGTATGTGGACTCCCCGGTCTATCGCTTCAGCTGCAGGCAAGGGCTCCGTTTTGGGGTCTGAGGGGCCCGATTTTCGGCGCATCAACGAAATATTTAAATAACGGTCTACTTTAAAAAGAGAAATCGCCATGTTTCAGCAGAAAAAGAGGGGTCAAGTCACTGTATTCATCATCATAGGCATCATTCTCCTCTTTGCCGCCGCGCTCCTGTTCTATATCCGTTCCCGCGCCGTCGAGGAGATTCCCGCAGCAGAAGTGCCCACCTCTATCGCGGAAGTTCCTGTGGAGCTCCAGCCTCTCCACAATTATGTCCTTGACTGCCTTCGCCAGACCTCCATGGACGCTCTCATCGCCATCGGCGCGCATGGCGGCTACATAGGCACCGCTCCCGCCGATGCGGAAGAGTATGACCTTCCTGCTTTCAGGTTCTCGTCCCTCGGCACGAATCCTACTGAAGATGACGGCATCACCATCTCACCAGACTGGCAGGTGCCGTACTGGTTTTCTATGAAAAGTCCGAACGCCTGTCAGGCCAATTGTGAGTTCACTGACCGCATCCCGCCCTTGACCGGTAGGGAGCGCGGCTCTATCGAAGGCCAGCTTAACCAGTATGTCCGCACGCATATCGTCTCCTGCCTCAACAATTTCCAGCAGTTCAGGAATGAAGGCTACACGATCGCGCCTACTGCAGATCCGGCGCCGACAGTATCGTTCGGGCCAAAAGACGTGGCCGTCTATCTCGACTACCCGCTCCACATCGAGAAGGGGGGAGCGGCATCCGACATCCGGCAGTTCCTCGTGCGCCTGGACATCCCGTTCCGGCGCATCTACAGTCTTGCCTATGACGTGGCGCGGACCGAGGCGGACATCCGTTTCCTCGAGGCGCACCTGCTCACCTTGATTGCGGCCTACAGCGGTATGGATGCCGAGCGTCTGCCGCCGATGGCCGGCACCAGCCTTGATTTCACGCCGGTCTTCTGGCTGCGCTCGATGGTCCAGCAGAACCTGCAGGGCATCCTCACGACGCAGACCGCGATGCTCCGCATGGCCAACACGCGCAACTACGTCTTCCGCACCTATGGCGATGATCTCTTGAAGACCACGCTCTACCGCAAGAAGACTATCCCATTCGGTAAGAGCTATCCTGACCTTGATGTCGAGTTCAGCTATCTCAACTGGCCGATGTACCTGTACATCACGCCCGGCGAGCTCATCAAGCCACGCGAATCCTTGACGAGCAAGCTCCCGTTCATCCCACCGTTGCCCATCCAGCGCTATGACTTGCCGTATGATGTATCTTATCCAGCGCTGGTGCAGGTGCATGACGCCTACGCCTTCAATGGCAAAGGCTATGACTTCTTCATCGCGCTCGAGGCCAATGTGCGCAATAATGCCGTGCTCGGCAATGCCTCTTCCGCCATCAGCACCTCGCCATCAAGCGGCGCTGATGCCGGACAATTGTGCGACCCCCAGCAACGGAACAGCGGCAATTATACCTTCACGGTCCAGGATCCTTCAGGGAAGCCTGTCGAGAACGCTGTCGTGTCCTTCTCCTCTTCGCTTCATATCTGTCCTATCAGCAAGACGGTTTCCAATAGCCTCGGCACGATCGCGCGGTTCACGGGCAGGTTCCCGACCGGTGCCATCGGCGTCATGACTGTCGAGAAGCCAGGCTACACCAGTTATGTAAAAAACTTTTTCGCCCCGAAAAAAGAGAACGCCGATCTTGGAGCCATCACGCTCAAGCCGGTCATCACCAAGCGCATCGTGGGCAGGAAAGTCAATGTGGATTACCTCACCACCAACTATGACGCCGGCGGCCTGCCGAGAAAGGAGTGGGTGATGCGGCCGAGCGACCAGCCGCTTGACGCGAACGAGAAACTGGTCGTGATCATGGAACGCAAGAAAGACGGTCCGTTCGATCAGGACTTCATCGCCTTCACCGAGGTGCGCGATTCTGACCTCACGAAAAATATCAGCCTATTGCCGGGAGACTACGCCATGACGGTCATGCTCTTCCGCGAGAATGAGGAAGTCATCATCCCTGCGGACCGGCGCTGTGAAGGTGGGGTCGTTGGCGTCGGCGAAGAGTGCTTCACCCTGCCGGAGCTGCATCTTGAATCCGGAAACCGACAGGCAGCGATCAGCGCCATCCAGGCAGAGGAGGTGAGAGCAGGCCAGCCATTGCCTCCAGAGGTACAATCCGGTCTCACTGCGGAGCTGCCGCAGCCCGGCATCGGTGTAGTGGCGCCTGCTCCAGAGGGGACAATCATGCTTGAAGGGCAGTATGCGCTGAACGTCACCATCGGCGATGAGCTTTATGCTTCCAATATGCCGATTCGTCTCACCGGCATCAGCTTCAATATCGCCGGCGTCCCGCAGACGGAACGGCGCCATGAGCACACTCAAGTGCTCGGCGAGTTGCAGGGCATGGTGGACGCGAACCCTGCTTTGTTCACGCCGCGTCTTGGCTTCGTTGGTGCGGCCGGCGGCGCTGGCGGCGCGGTCGGCTGAAGCATGGCTGACGCATCATTGTCATCACTAATATCCAGATACTAAAATCCAGATACGGGATTATCACCTATCGTTGACAAGAAATCCACAGAAAAACATATAAACACGACAAGGACTATGATATCGATGAAAAGAGGGCCGTTGCAGAGCATCGCCTCATTCATGATCTTTCTCATAATCACCATTCCCTTCTATGTCTCCGATGTCATGGCCGTCGATCACGATACGGTCAACATCGTCAAGCGCTCTGGCGAAGGCGACATTGACGGCTTCCGCAGGAAATTTGACACCACCCGCATCGAGGTTGAGGTCTTGCCCGCCCCTGCCCGCGCTGTCCGGCCGGCACAGGTGCAGGCCGTGCTCAACAATCCTGGCAATTCACCGACACCCTTCTCGAGCTGCGTGCAAAAAAGCGGCACGCTCTATTCCTGCGCCTATGACGGCATCACGAACACGCTTGACTATGGTGCCTACAATTGGCTCGTGTGCGGTGTCGATTGCCAGCCCTGCAATCCGGGCCTGCCCGTCAGCGCCTGCAGGAAGGCCACCTCTATCGTAGTAGATGAGCAGGCACCCATGGTCACGAGCAAATCTGTCTCACCTGCCGCAGGGAATGGAGGAGATGCTATACTCACCTTCAGCCTTGCTGACGCTCTCGGCGCAGGCTCTCCGCTCTGTTCAGGGATCGGCGAGGTGGATGTTATGTATGGCGGCGTGCCGGTCGCGAGCATGAGCCTTGATACCGCCGACTGCACGCGCGCAGGCATCACGCAGACCTTCTCCACCGCAAGCTTCCCGAACGGCAACGATTCCCTCTGCATCTTTCCCACCGACCGCGTCGGCAATGCGATGACCGAGGCAACGGCCGCGAACTGCCTGCAATTCGCGAAAGACGACACGCCGCCAGAGATCGTCGGCGTCCGAATAGTTGATCCTGTCGCGCACGTTCCCTTAACTTTTGTCGGCGCCGGTTCTCCATCACTCGCGCTCAACGCCATCGTGTTCTCCTCGCCGTACTTCGGCGAGCCGGATGTCACCGCGATTGTCAGCAAAGCCGGCACGCAGGTGGCTGAAGTATCATCCTTCGCGTGCGAATCCGCTGGCGAACCGGGCGCGTGGAACTGCAC
>Ga0105164_10001581_pt1 | contig 14591 bp, 14 predicted proteins | sample VDWuncwatermetaG_FD_89674 | JGI IMG/M metagenome (GOLD analysis project Ga0105164, IMG submission 89674) | Wastewater microbial communities from Netherlands to study Microbial Dark Matter (Phase II) - VDW unchlorinated drinking water | ecosystem: Environmental > Aquatic > Freshwater > Drinking...
ACCTCGTCGCCCCCGCCGCCGTACAACTTCGCCCGCATCCCGGCCGTGCGCAGCGCACGCCCGCTCAAGGAAGACGTCGCGCATCCGTAGCCCCTCGCGGGCGTACCAGCGCCTCGTCTGGCTGACCTTCGTCGCGACGCTGCTCGTCGTCATCTGGGGCGGGATCGTCCGTGTCACGGGATCGGGGCTCGGGTGCCCGGACTGGCCGCTCTGCCACGGGCAGTTCCTGCCGTCGCTCGACGACGCGACGCGGATCGAGTGGGCGCACCGCCTCCTCGCGATCGTCTCCGGCCTGTCGCTCGCGGGCCTGGTGCTGTGGACGTTCGCGCGCTACCGCCAGGAGCGCCTGCTCCTGGGGCTCGCCCTCGTCGCGGGCGTGCTCTACGTGCTCCAGGCGGTCATCGGCGGCGTCGTCGTGCTCCTCGAGCTGCCGCACACGTGGGTGACCGCGCACCTCGCGAACGCCGAGGTCCTCCTCGCGGTGCTCACCGTGATGGCAGTCGTGGTCCGCTGGCCGCACGTCGCCGTGGAGGGCCGCCCCCGCGCGGCCGACTGGCTGGGGATCTCCGCCGCGGCCGCCACGTTCCTGCTCATGCTCAGCGGCGCATACGTCCGCGGGGCCGACGCGGCGACCGCGTGCACGACGTGGCCGATCTGCGACGGCAGCCCGTTCGGGTCGGACGTGTCGCAGCTCATCCACATGCTCCACCGCTACATCGCGCTCGCCGTCGGGATCCTCGTCACGCTCGCCGCGATCACCGCGTGGCGGCAGCCCCGCCGTCACCCGGCGCTGCGGCCGCTCGCCGCTCTCACGCTCGCTCTGTTCGCGCTGCAGGTGATGGTCGGCGCCGCGAACCCGCTCACTGGCTTCTCTGCCGTCGCGCTGGGCGCGCATCCCGCCGCCGCGTCGCTCCTCTGGTGCTCGCTCGTGGGGCTCGTCGCGGTGCAGTGGCGGCCGCTGCTGCCGGAGGGGATCGGGATCGCGCGCGACGTGGTCGCGCTGACCAAGCCGGCGATCATGTCGCTCCTGCTGCTCACGGCCCTCGGCGGCATGTTCCTCGCGGAGCAGGGCGTCCCGCCGTTCGGCGTGCTCCTGGCGGTGCTCGTCGGCGGCGCGTGCGCGAGCGGCGGCGCGTCGGCGCTGAACCACTACTACGACCGCGACATCGACGAGCTCATGCAACGCACCAGGCGCCGCCCGCTTCCCGCCCATCGCGTGTCGACGCGCGTCGCGGTCGTGCTCGGCGTGGTCCTCAATGTGATCGCGTTCGCGGTGCTGTGGCTCGGCGCGAACCTGCTCGCCGCGCTGCTCGCGGTGTCCGGGACGCTCTTTTACATCCTCGTGTACACGCTTTGGCTCAAGCGGACCACGACGCAGAACGTCGTCATCGGCGGCGCGGCCGGCGCCATCCCGCCCCTCGTCGGCTGGGCCGCGATCACCGGGTCGCTCGATCTCCCGGCGTGGCTCCTCTTCGCGATCGTGTTCTTCTGGACGCCCGCGCATTTCTGGGCGCTGGCCCTGCTCATCCGCGACGACTATGAGCGCGCGATGATCCCGATGCTGCCGGTGGTCAAGGGTGACCGGGCCACGGCGTGGGCGATCCTGCAATACGCCGCCGCGCTGGTCCCTCTGACGGTGCTCCTCTTCGTGATCCGCGCCACGGGATCGCTCTACCTCGTCGCGGCGACCCTGCTCGGCCTCGTGTTCGTCTGGTACGCGGTCCGCCTCGTGCGCGCGACCGACGCTACGCGCCGCGCGATCGCCCGCGGCGCGTACCTCTACTCGCTCGTGTACCTCGCGCTGCTCTTCGTCGCGATCATGGTGGACAGCACGGTACGGCTGCCGCTCTAGCCTTCGTCATCGCCGTCGCGGCGGCCCTGTACGTCGCCGGCGCGCGGCGCTCGCGCATCCGCGGCCGGCCCTGGCCCCTCTGGCGCACCGGCCTCTTCGCCCTCGGCCTCCTCGCGATCGCAGCCGCGCTCCTGTCGCCGATCGACGCGCTCGCGGAGGACCTCTTCAGCGTCCACATGGTCCAGCACATGCTCCTCATGGTCGTCGCGGCGCCGCTCGTGCTCCTGGGCGCTCCGATCCGCCCGCTCCTGCGCGGGATGCCGCGCGGCTGGCGCGTCGGGATCGTCCGGCCGATCGCGCGCAGCGCTGTCGTGCGGCGAGCGCTCCATCTGCTCCGCCACCCGCTCGGCGCGGGCGCGCTGTACGTCGGCGGGCTGTACGCCTGGCACGTCCCGGCCCTGTACGACGCGGCGGTCGCCGACGCGCGGATCCACGTGATCGAGCACCTGTGGTTCATGACGACGGCCCTGCTCTTCTGGAGCGCGATCGTCGATCCGGAGCCGTTCCGCGCGACGCTGCCGTATCCCGCGCGCATCCCGTACCTGCTCCTCGCGGGCGCGGGCCAGAACACGATCCTGGGCGGGCTCCTCGCGTTCTCGACGCGGCTGCTCTACAGCGCATACGTCGGCCGTCCGGAGCGCTACGGCCTCGACGCGGTCCTCGACCAGCGCGTGGGCGGGGCGATCATGTGGGTGCCCGGCGACCTCATCTTCCTGGCCGCGGCGTCAGGCGCGTTCTTCCACTGGCTGGCGGACGAGGAGCGGACGCAGCTGCGCCGCGAGGGGCGCGCCTAGCGCGTCACTTCTGCGTCAGCAGGAACTCGACGATCTTCCCGATCGTTCCCTGGTCGAGACCGAGCTTCGGCATCGCCGTCCCGGGCTTGCTCGCCGCCGGGTCGTTGATCCACTTGCGCATGTTCTCTGCGTTGACCGGGCTCAGCACGCCCGCGATGTTCGCCTTGGACGCGATGTGCGTGAGCTCGGGGCCGACCTTGCCTCCGGTCAGCCCCTGGATCGTGTGGCAGCCCGCGCACGCGAGCGACTTGAAGAGCTCGCGTCCGGCCGTCGTCTCGGGCGAGCTGCGCCTGTTGTGGTCGGCGAGGGTCTGCTGCGCCCAGGCCGCGTACTGGGACTTCGGGTGCGCGGTGACGGTGATGAGCATGTCGGCGTGGCCGTCGCCGCAGAACTCGAAGCACTGGCCCTTGAAGTCGCCGGGACGGTCGGCCTCGAGCCACATGGTCGTCGTCCGGCCTGGGACCGCGTCCTTCTTTCCACCGAGGTTCGGCACCCAGAAGGAGTGGATCACGTCCTGCGAGGTGATCTCGAGCTTCACCTTCGTGTTCACCGGGATGTCGAGCTGCTGGGCCGACTCCAGCGGCGTCCCGTCGCTCGTGACGAAGCTCGTCCCCTTGTAGTCCTTCGGGTACTCGAACGTGAACGTCCACTGCCGCGCGTGCACCTTGATCGTCATCTCGGCGGCCGTATCGACGTCGTTCAGGATCAGCAGCCGCTGGAACGAGAGGACGGTGAACGTGATCACCATGATCGTCGGGATCACGGTCCACGCGAGCTCGAGCAGGTTGTGCCCGTGGAACTGCTTGGCCGGTACGCCCGGCCGCTCGCGGAACTTGATCCCGCTCCAGATGAGAGCGCCGTCGACGATCGCCAGCACGACCACCGCGGCGCCGAACATGATCCAGTAGAGCGGAACGATCTCGCGCGCAACGGGACCCGCGGGATCGCTCACCCACGGAGGCAGCACCGGCATGCGGCCATACGCTAGACGACATCTCGCGCTCTGGCTCAGGCGCTCGTGACAGACCCAGGCGAGCGTTGGGCGAGCGGGGCAGATATCGTCTGCTCGTGGCCGAGCATCACGGCGCGGAGAGCGGGCACGCCGGCGAAGACGAGATCCACCTTCCGTCACCGACCCTCGCCCCGGCCACCGTCGGTCTCGGGGTCATGCTCCTCACGTTCGGGATCCTCTTCGGTCTCCCGTTGATCGTCGCCGGCGCGCTGCTGATGGTCCTCGGCATCGCGATCTGGCTCGTCAACGACGCGCGTGAGTTTCTCCGGGCCGGCGAGCACGGCGGGCACGGCGGCCACTAGCCGTGGAAGCGACCGAGCGGACCGTCGTACGCGGCCGGCGCCAGACGCCGTCCGAGGCGCGCCTCCTCGAGAACTCCACCGGCATGGACGTCCAGCCGAGCCGCTTCGGCGCCGGCATGTGGGCGGTGATCCTCTTCGTGTCGTCCGAGGCGATGTTCTTCAGCGCCCTGTTCACCACGTACTTCTATCTGCGCGCGCGGATACCCGCCTGGGAGCCGGTGTTCCAGCGCTGCACGAGCGCCGAGTGCGAGAAGCCGTCCTGGAACTCGACGACCAACGTCTTCGGGGTCGACCTGCCCCTCGTCGCGATCAACACCATCGTGCTGGTGCTCTCGAGCATCTGGATGCAGCTCGCGGTCACCGCGATCAAGAAGGACGACCGTCGCGGCGCGACCTTCTGGCTCACGGTCACCGTGATCAGCGGGATCTGGTTCATCTCGGGGCAGGGCTACGAGTACACGCACCTCGGCTTCTTGCCGGACAACGGCGTCTTCGGCGCGGTCTTCTTCACGCTCACGGGATTCCACGGAGCGCACGTCACCGGCGGGATCGTGGCGAACGCGCTTGCCCTCTTCCGGACGACGAAGGGACACTTCACGTCGCGGCGCCACCTCTTCTTCGAGGGGGCGAGCATCTACTGGCACTTCGTCGACGTCGTCTGGATCGGCCTCTTCACCACGATCTACATCGTCGGATAGGTCAGACGGTCTGGATCAGCGCTCGGGCGGGTGATGCACCCGGCTGGGGGCCGTCGCGATCTCGCCCCTCGGTCCGTCGCGCGGGCGCCGGTCTGCCCTCTTCCTTGTTCCTCGTTCGTCCATTGGCGGCGCCCGCTCGGCTCCGCTCCCTCGGGCCGAGATCGCGCCGGCCCCCGCACGACATCGCCCGCCCTCGCGCTGATCGCGCCTTCGCGCCCGTCTACTCGCCTTCTCTGAGAAGTAGGCGGATGTCCTTCGTGAGCGCGTCGACGCCGTCGACGGTGTGGAGCAACACGCGAGCGCGCCCGCGGCGATCGATGAGGTAGATCGCGTCCGTGTGGCCGACGCCGGCGCCGGACGGGTCGGGCTCGGTGCGGATGCCGTAGGCGGACCACACCGGCGTGAGGACCGAGCGCGGTCCGATCAGGTAGCTCCAGTTCCGATCGAGACCATGTGACGCGCTGAAGTCGCGCACGTTCGCGGGCGTGTCGCCCTCGGGGTCGACCGAGACCGCGACGAACCGCACGCGCGCGTCGGTACCGAGCGCGGACTGAGCTTGCCGGAACTGCTCGGCGGTGAGAGGGCACACGTCGGGGCAGCGCGTGTAGAGGAACGCGAGAGCGACGACGCTGCCTCGCAGCGACGAGAGCGAGACCGGCGCGCCGGTCGCGCCGTCGGTCAGCGTGAAGTCGGGCGCGGGCTGCGAGCCGAGATCGGTGCCAACGAGCGTCTCGCGCGCGCACGCGGCGGTGATGACGACGAATGCGAGGAAGATCACGCAACGTGTGACGCGCATCGATGCGAGCATAGGCACGTGGATCGACGTGTCCTGATCGCGTATGTGGCGCAGGTCGCGATCTGGGGCACGACCTGGGGCGCGATCAAGATCGGCGTTGCGCAGGTCCCGCCGTGGATCTTCGCGTTCGACCGCTCCGTTCTCGTCGCTCTGGCGCTCACGGGGATCGCCCTCACGTTCCGCCTGCCGTTCCCGCGCGACCCTCGGATCCTTCTCGCCGTCGCCGCGAGCGGCGCGGTCAACAGCGGCGTGTCGTGGACGCTCATCTTCTGGGCGGAGCAGTTCGTCCCGAGCGGCCTGGTCGCCGTGTTCGGGGCGACCGCGCCGATCTGGACCGGCCTGCTGGCGCACTTCCTGGTCCACGGCGATCGCCTCTCTCCGCTGAAGATCGCCGCGCTGGTCCTGGGGTTCGGCGGGATCCTGGTGCTGGTCGGAGCGTCGGGCGAGATCTCCGGAGGTCCCGCCCTCCTGGCGACGGTGCTCCTCGCGTTCATGCCGCTCGGCTGGGCGGGGGCCGGCATCGTCATGTCGCGGACCCTCCGGGACGTCTCGCCCGTTCCCGCCATCGCGATCGGCTCGGCCACCGGAGGCCTCTTCCTCATCCCGTTCGCCCTCAGCGAGCTCTCGGATCCCGCCTCCTGGACGGGATCGTCGGTCGCGGCGCTCCTTTATCTGGCGTTCGTCGGCTCCGGCGTCGGCCTCGTCCTCAATTTCTGGCTCTATCGCCGGCTCCGGCCCACGACGGTCATGCTCTCCCAGCTCCTCATTACCGTGGAGGCCGTGCTCGTCGGCGCCCTCGCGCTGGGCGAGACGGTGACGCCGGGGATGGTCCTCGGCGCCGGGCTCGTCCTCACGGCCATCGCCCTCAACGCCCGCGCGGCCGGCCCTCGTCCGCCGCGAGCTCCCATGTCCGAGGCGGTCCCGACCGCCGCGGACTGAGACGCCGTCTCGGCCGGCGGACCGACGAACTCCGACCAAACCGATCGGGATCACCGAAGCGTGGAAGAGGCCCCGGTGAGGGACCCCTCCCCCTTTACCCGGGGGGTAGGCTGTGCCCGGCTTCCAATCACGCGCGGGGGGTGATCTGTGGAGGACACGCAGGTACCTGTTGGGCCCGGTGCGAATGACACGAGCGGGGGATCCGATGGTCCCCCGGGCAATGGGCCGAAGGTCACTCGGCGCAGCTTCCTCATCGGAGCGGGCGCGGGTGCCGCGACGGCCGGAGTGGTGCTCGGCGGAGCGGTGGTCATCACGAGGGCGACCGCGCCCGCACCCACGACGACGACCACGGCGGCGATCACGGGAGGTCCGCTCCCGCCGACGATGCGACGTGTGTCGCTGAACATCGACAACGTCAAGTACGACATGGTCGTCGACAACCGCGAGAGCCTCTGGGAGACGATGAACTTCCAGCTCGGCCTCTCGAACTCGAACCTCGGCTGCGACCGCGCCCAGTGCGGGGCATGCGCCGTGGTCGTCGAGGGCAAGGCGGTGAACGGCTGCACGGTCCTCAGCGCGCGGCTCGGCCGCGGCCAGAGGATCCAGACCGTCGCGAGCCTCGCGTCAGGCCCGGGCGTCAACGGCCTGCACCCGATCCAGCGCGCGTACTGGCTCGACGGTGGATTCCAGTGCGGCATCTGCACCCGCGGATTCATCATGTCGACCTACGCCCTTCTGAACGTGGTCCCCAAGCCGACGAACGCGCAGATCGCGGAGGGGCTCTCCGGCAACATCTGCCGGTGCGGTGAGTACGCGAAGATCTTCACTGCCGTGAACGTCGCCGCGGCCGAGATGCGCGGCGAGAAGGTCACGCATCTCTCGAGCACGATCGCCGTGGAGGCGCTCGGCGCCACGACGGCCACGATCGTCTCCGGCACTTCGAAGGACTTCCAGTTCGCCGCACCGCTCGCCAGCCTCGAGGACGTCGAGCCGCTGGTCGACCTCCTGAAGAAGAAGGACGGCATCCTCGGCTCGAGCGGCAACGAACGGTCTTTCACCATCCGCTGGGACCCGGCGAAGCTCACCGAGCAGCAGGTCAAGGACACCCTCGCGGGCCTCGGGCACGCGGTGAAGTAGGAGGGGAAAAGAGATGGCTCGTATCGAAGCAGTACGCGTCGCGCAAGACCCCGAATACGCCCGCAGCCTCAGCGACTCGGACTGGCTCGCCCTCGCGCAGGACCCGACCTGGCAGGAGATGGTGGGCGAGCAGCCGGAGATGGTCCGGCCGGTGCTCGAGCAGTACAGCGACAAGATGCCGTACGAGCTCCGGTGGAACGGCTCGACCGGCTCGAAGGAGCAACAGGTCCCGCCGCTCCAGCTCAAGGTCGTCGGGACCGACATCGCCCGCATCCAGGGCCTCGGCATCGTCACCGCCCTCGGCCAGTACACCGAGAACATGCGCATGCCCGGCATGCTCTTCATGCGCACCCTGCGCAGCCGCTACCCGCACGCCAAGATCAAGTCGGTCGACATCTCGAAGGCCGAGAAGATCAAGGGCGTCGTGAAGATCCTCCACCGGGGCAACCTCCCGAAGGAGTACTCGGACGTCTTCCTCGGATCCGCTCAGCCGACCCGCTTCCTCTTCAGCGAGGAGGTCTTCGAGGTCGGCTCGCCGATCGCGGCCATCGCCGCCGACAGCGAGCACATCGCCGATGAGGCGATGCGCCAGATCGACGTGCAGTACGAGGTCCTCCCGGCGACCCTCGACATGCTCGAGGGCCTGAAGTCGTCGACGCCGAAGCAGTTCCAGAGCACCCTCGACGGCACCATGATCGCGGTGACCGCGCCGCTCGTTCGCGGCGACCCCACGAACCTCAAGGCGGACGTCACGGTAGAGAACGTGGCGACGAAGTCGACCGAGCAGCACGTCGCGCTCGAGCTGACGAACTCGCTGACCTTCTGGGACGGCGACAAGCTGCAGATGACCTACACCAACCAGCACGCGCACGGCACGCGGTCAGGCCTGGCTCAGGCCCTCAAGATCCCGCAGAACAAGGTGCGCGTGATCCAGCCCGGCTACATGGGCTCGGGCTACGGCTACCGGAGCGGCATCGACCTCTCCGAGGTCCACGCCGCGATCCTCGCAAAGCTGACCGGGCGTCCCATCAAGCTCAACTACACGCGCTACGAGGACTTCGTTACCCGCACCCACCGCCCGCAGTTCCGCAACGAGATGAAGATGGGCGTGAACCGCGACGGGACCATCGCCTTCGGCCTCTTCAAGGTCATCGCGAACGTCGGCGCCCAGCGCGCCGGCGCGGCCAGCGGCGCATGGGTGGGCATGCAGGACCTCTACAAGATCCCGAACTTGAAGCTCGAAGGCGTCGACGTCATGACCAACAGCTACAAGTCGGGCCCCTACCGCTGCGTGAGCCACCCGAACGGCACGTTCGCCCTCGAGACGACGATCGAGAAGGCGGCGTACGCGATCAACATGGACCCGGTCGAGTTCCGCCTCAAGAACATCAACGAGGTCGGGAACCCCGACACCAAGCGTCCGTTCAGCAACCCGGGCATCCGCGATGTCATCGTCGCGGCCCGCGACGGCATCGGCTGGAAGGACAAGTGGCACGCCCCCAAGGCCAAGCAGGTCCGGCCGGGCGTCTACCACGGCATCGGGCTCGCCGCCCACCTGTGCGACCACGGCGCCGGGAGCAACCCCGCGACCGGCCAGGTGATCGTCAACAACGACGGCAGCGTCCAGGCCGTCAGCGGATCGACCGACATCGGCTCCGGTCAGCGGACGAACATGCTGATGATCGCGGCGGACGCGCTCGGCGTCCCGCTCAGCCAGATCACGATCACGCCGTACGTCGACACCGACACCAGCACCGACACCGGCGCGTCGAACGGCAGCCGCCAGACGAACACCGGCGGCCGCGGCATGTACGAGGCGGGCGTCGACGCCCGCAAGCAGGTGCTCGACTGGGCCGCCAAGAAGTTCATCGACGACGCCAAGAAGAAGACCCCGCCGGTGATCCTGAACGTCACCGGCGCCGACGTGGACCTCTCAAGCGGCGTCGTGTCGCTCAAGAGCGACCCCAAGACGACCCTGAAGCTCCAGGACGTCGTCCAGTTCAAGGGCAGCGCCATCCAGGGACGCTCCGAGTACGTGCAGGACCCGACCTGGGAGCGCGTAGCCTTCGCGGCGGGCGCGGCCGAGGTCGAGGTCGACACGGTCACCGGCAGCGTCAAGATCACGAAGTACGTCGCCGTGCACGACCTCGGCAAGGCCATCAACCCGTTCCAGGCCAAGCAGCAGATCGAAGGCGGGGTCGTCATGGCGACCGGCGCGGTGTTCACCGAGGAGCTCCTCATCGACAAGGCCACGGGCCTGCCGCTCAACCCGAACCTGCTCGACTACCGCCCGCTCTCCATCAAGGACGCCCCGCTCGCCGACGTGATCATCGTCGAGAAGCCCAAGGCCTACGGCGTGTTCGGCGCCCACGGCCTGGGCGAGCCGCCGATGGCCGCACCAGCCCCCGCGATCGTCAACGCCGTTTACAACGCGGTCGGCGTCTGGGTCACCGAGATGCCGCTCACGCGCGACAAGCTCCTCGCCGCCCTCAAGGCGTCGAACTGAGCAGGAGGAAAGGGCAATGAGAGGTTTCGAGCTCTACGACGCGACGACCGTCCAGCAAGCGGTCGACCTGCTCAAGGCGAACGCCAGCCGGCCGGTGAAGGTGCTCGGCGGCGGGAGCGACCTCGTTGGTGGGATCATGAAGGACTGGGTGAGCGGCAAGGGGATGAAGCTCCCCGAGGTGCTCATCGACCTCACCACCATCAAGGAGCTCTCGGGCGTCAAGGCCGCGTCCGACAGCGTGTCCATCGGATCGGTCACGACGCTGACCGAGGTGATGGAGTCGAAGGACATCCAGGATCGCTTCCCGCTCCTCGTGCAGGCGGCCGCGAGCGTGGCCTCCCCGCTCATCCGCAACTTCGGGACGCTCGGCGGGAACGTGAACCAGCGACCGCGCTGCTGGTTCTTCCGCGGCGAGGAATTCAACTGCTACAAGAAGGGCGGCGATTTCTGCTACGCCGTCACCGGTGACAACCGCTACCACGCGATCATCGGCGGCGAGCTCTGCTACATCGTCCACCCCTCGGACACCGCGACCGCGCTCCTCGCACTGAATGCCTCGGCGAAGGTCGTCGGCACGGCCGGCGAGCGCACGGTGGCCTTCGACAGCTACTTCATCGGCCCGCGCGAGGACGTCCTCCGCGAGAACGTGCTCAAGCCGGACGAGTTCGTGACGCAGATCACGATCCCGAACCCGGCGGCCGGCACCAAGCAGGGCTGGACCAAGCTCAAGGACCGCGCGGTCTACGACTTCGCGGTCGCGTCCGTCGCCGTGGCGTTCACCACGGACGGCGGGAGCTGGAAGGACGGCCGCATCACGCTGGGCGGCGTCTCGCCGGTCCCGTACCGCGCGAAGGTCGTCGAGGACGCCCTCAAGGGCAAGGACATCAAGTCGAGCATCAAGCAGGCCGCGGCGGCGATCCGCACGGTCGCACGGCCGATGAGCCTCAACGCGTACAAGGTCGACGTCACCGCGGGCCTCATCGAGCGCGCGGTGCTGGAGGCCCTCGGCAACTAGCCGCGAGACCTCTTGCGAGATCGAGGGCGGTGGCCGCGAGGCCACCGCCCTTTTCTGTCAGCTCAGAGCGGCTCGCGGACGCTCTTGATGCTGCTGAGCGCCCAGTTGTGCGTCACGGGGTTCGCCACCAGGTACGTCCCTTCGGAAAGCTGCCAGGGCCCGCCGTCGGCGTCGGTGATGAGGGCGCCGGCCTCCGCCAGGACCACGCACGCGGCGGCCACGTCCCACGGCTTGGCGTCGAGCGTCCAGTATGCGTGCTGCCTCGCGGCGGCGACGTACGCCATCCCGAGCGCGGGCGATCCCATGATCACCTGGCCGAGCACCTCGGTGGACAGCAGGTTGAACACCCGCAGGGCCTGCGCCCGGAGCGGCCCGGCGTGGGGGAGATCCGTTCCGAGCACCGCCTGCTCCCAGAATCCCGGACCGAGCGGCGGCGTGATGACCGAGATGGTCCGGCCGTTGAGGGTCGCCCCTCCACCGCGCCGAGCCGCGAACGTCTCCTCGCGCATCGGATCGTGCACGACGCCGACGCGAACCTCGCCGTCGACGCGCAGCGCGATGGAGAGCGCGAAGAACGGGATGCCGTGGACGAAGTTCAGGCTGCCGCAGATGGGATCGACGATCCACAGGCGGCTCGCGCCGACGTCGAGCGGCTCGTCCTCCGGGCCTTCCTCCGCGAGGACCTGATCGTCCGGGCACTCCTGGCGCAGGACCGAGACGATCGCCTCCTGCACCTCGATGGCCGCGCCGGCGACGACGTCGCGGTGGCCCTTCCACTTGAGATAGCCCGGATCGCCGAGCCGTGCGGCCGCGAGCCGGCCCCCGCGGAAGGCGGCGCGCGTCGCGAGGTCGAGCGCCTCTTGATCCTCCATGGCCATCGGCGCCGGTACTGTATGACGCGGTGGCGACGTCACCGCGCCTGGTCCACGACATCGTCTGCGCGTACACGACGGCGGAGCTGCCGACCTCCTGGCTGCAGGTGCACCGCCGCTTCGAGCACACCGTGAAGCGCGCTGGGCTCCGCGTCCGGGTACGGCTCCTCCCGATCGAGGAGCTGCCCGAGCGCTTCGAGGTCCTCGTCGTCCCGCCGGAGCTCGCGCAGAAGGCCGGCGCGGTCGCGAGCGACGCTCACGTGATCGTCACGACGCGCCAGGACGCGGCGACGGTGGCGACCGAGCTCGTCCGCGAGATCGAGGAGGGGACGACGCTCTATGCCGAGCGCGTGAGCGGCGACGAGCCGCTGATCGTCACGCACCGCGGGCCCGAGATCCTGTGACCGCGCCGGCCGAGAAGCTCGCGGAGCGCGTGCGCCGTCTCGAGCAGCAGATCCGCTCTCTCCGCGACCTGCACGCCGGGGAGCAGCGTGAGGTCGCGCAGCGGATCGAGGCCATCGCGCGCGTCCACGCCGATGAGATGGAGCTCGTGCTCGAGGAGCTGGCCGACGTCGCGGCCGAGCTCCACGCGATGGCGAGCCCGGGCCCCGCGCAGCCGGACGATCTGACGGCCCCCACCGCCACCGCGGCGGATCCGGCCGCGGCGTCACCGAAGCGAGCGAAGTGGCTGGCCGAGCAGGAGGAGCGGAGCCATCTGACGCGCCGCGACCTCCTGCGCGGGCGCGACCGCGCGGAGGAGGACGAGCCCGCCTAGCTCTTGACGCGCCTCGCGCGTACGAAGAGCTCGATGCCGACGCCGATCAGCGCGATAGCGGCGATCCCGAGGAGATAGGGCATCGACTCGCCCAACGGGCCCTGCGACGCCTTCGCCCGCGCCGCCGAGGCGGCGGCCGCGGCGGTCAGTGTCGGCGGCTCGGTGTCAGTGCCGCGGACGAGCCGCTGCGCGAGCGCGGCCTTCCCCGCGTCGTCGAGCGTGACCGCGTAGATCTCGAAGTTCCCCGTGCGGGGCGAGGCGAAGAGCAGCTCGCGCGCGTCGGGCGTGAGCTCGAATGGGCCCTGTCCCTGGATCCCGCCGACGACCTCGGTCCGCGCGGCGTTCGCGCCCGGCGGCAGCGCCCAGAGGTCGGTCCAGCTCTGGTCGAGCGTGATGTGCTCGGAGACGTACACGAGGCGCCCGTCGGGAAGGAAGACCGGGAAATGCGATCGCTCGTCGTCCGGCGACACCACCGTGGGCAGGCTTCCCGCGGCCGCGGCCATGACGAGGACCCGCGCCTGGTCGCCGTCGGAGAACGCGATGCCGTCGCCGCGCGGGGACCACGCCGCGCCGTGGCACGCGAACGTGCACTGCTTGTTCTCCTCGGTCGCGAGGCCCTTCGTGATGGGCTGCGCGCCGCTGCCGTCGCGGGCCGTGATCCAGAGGTCCGTGACGCCGGCGCGGTACACGTAGAAGGCGATCTGCGCGCCGTTCGGGCTCCAGCTGGGGAAGCTCGCGTTGGCGCCGGTCCTCGTCACCTGCGTCCGCTGCGTGCTCGCGACGTCGATGATCCAGATCTCGCGCTGCGTCGTGGTCCCGGAGTCGACCGCGAGCTGCTTCCCGTCGGGGCTCCAGGCGGGATGGCGGTCGTCGACGTCCCCGGCGGTGACGCGCTTCAGGTCCCCCCCGTCGGCGTCCATGACGTAGACGTGGTACTGGCCATCGCCCTCGCTGCGCTGGAACGCGATGCGCCTCGCGTCGGGGCTCCAGGCGGGCCGCAAGTTCGCCGTCGTGCTCGTCGTGAGCTGGCGGATGGGGGAGGCCGCAAGCGAGGTGAGGCCGGCGAGGAGCGACAGCGCCGACACGGCCAGCACGAGTCGGACGAGGCGCAGGAGGGTCAGCGTCCTCTGAGCATCCGCACGCACTGCCACATCAATACCACCGCGAGTATCTCGATGGCCGCTCCACCGAGCAAGAGCGAGGCCTGGGACGCGATCCCCTCCTTGATGGCCGTTTTCGCCACGAACGAGCTCGAGACCATGAAGAAGCTGACGGCGAAGTTGAAAGCGCCCCAGAGCAGGCCGAGGACCGCGACGGCGGGCCTCATTCGTCACCACCCGAGGCGGCGGGCCTCATTCGTCACCGCCCGAGGCGGCGGGAGAGGCGGCGGTCGCCGTCGCGGGCGGTGTCACGTGGGGCGACCGGCCCCGCGGCAGCCATCCGGTCGCCATCGCGACCATCATCGGCCAGTCCGCGAGCGCGTAACGGACGTGATCGAGCGTCTTGACGAAGATCATGACCATCGCGGCCACGTGCAGCGTCGATGACCAGTAGAGGAGCGGTCCCGGCACCGGATACACGTAGCGCATCGCCTTCACCAGGCCGGTCACGGTGATCAGCGCGATCACGAAGGTCCACGTGGGGAACGACACGACCATCTCGTAGAACGTGAACGGTCCGCGCTCGGGCGGTCGCGGCCGCAGGTCGAGGCGCAGGACCCGAGCGAGCACCGGTCCCACGGGCCGGCCGACCTCGTAGGCGAGGCCGCGCAGATGCGCTATCCACCCGCCGCGCGGGACGAGCAGCGAGCGTTCGCCGGTCGTCCACCACGCGGTCACGAACGCGGCGATCGCGAACAGGATGATCAGCGCGCCTATGTAGTGGATGCGATAG
>Ga0105164_10001582_pt1 | contig 14590 bp, 11 predicted proteins | sample VDWuncwatermetaG_FD_89674 | JGI IMG/M metagenome (GOLD analysis project Ga0105164, IMG submission 89674) | Wastewater microbial communities from Netherlands to study Microbial Dark Matter (Phase II) - VDW unchlorinated drinking water | ecosystem: Environmental > Aquatic > Freshwater > Drinking...
AAACAATTGGCACTGGCACGTGCGTGGTAACTTTAGGGGGATCGAGAATAGGATTTTCCTGTGGCGGAGGCAATTCCTGCACGAGTGTGCTCTGGATTTCAGCCAGCTTGGTTGTTATCTCATTGTCAGAAGAACCAGCGCGGTGTGCCCAATAAACATAATCATGGACAATAAGCAGCAATTGATCGACTTGGGCTGGCCCTTGGTTTGTTGCCAAAGTTAAAGCACTATCAAGCAGGACCGCTGCATTATTTTCGCAGATCTGTTTGGCGGTTTTTTTCTGACTGGGATCGCTGTCTGAAACGGAATAATAAGTTTGACCATCCGAAACTGGGAAATTCATTTGCGGAAGAAGTGTGCTAACGGTGGCAGAATAAGTATCAATAAATTTTTGTTTGGCCTGTGCTTGAGTAACGCCCGACGGGCATTGATCGGAAGCTTGGAGGCATTGATAATCGCGTGCCAGCTCTTCAAAGGCTGGCGTTAACGGATCTGTCGATGGAATTCGAATGTTGTTGTCACTGATCTTAGCCACTGGTGTCCTTCTTCGTTCGAAAAATCGTTTATTTTTCTGATCCCTTTGCGCAAAACCACAGGATTTTGCGCTCAATCTGCTAAATGGTCGGTTAACTCAAAGACAATATTGCGTTTGACCATAATTTTTTGCGCGTTTGCGTTAATGTTTGCAGAATCATCGCTGTTATTTTTTAGTGCAAACTCACCGTTAATTTTTTTGTTTCCGTCTCGCGAAGCCCCCGGATAACCAATCCAGGGGCTTTTTTGGAAACACAAACGCGAGAGTTTTTACTTCTTTCGTAGAAATTCAGTTATCACTGTCATGGTTGTCGGGACGATACCCGCAAGTAGCTTATTTCTATGTTCATTTTTGCCCCCCTGGTGTTGATTGCAGCCTTTTTTTTAAACCTGTTTTCAGTTGTTTTTGCTTTTCAATGATTTCTATCTTTGTTAGCTTTTTTATACATAATAGGTTTAATTTAATTAAAATATTTTTGCATAATATGCCTTATAAAGTAATTCTCGACTGAGTTAGAGAAAAAGTTGCTATATAAAGCATATTAAATTTATTTTTATGACACAGTGCTATATACTATTGTTGAATATATGAGCTAAGGCTTTGTAATTATGCTACAAATAGAGAAAATTATTAGAGAAGAACGCAAAAAGCGTGGCTGGACGCAATACCAGATGGCTAAAAAGGCGAAGATCAGTGTGGGCTATTTCAATCGCATTGAGAATGCTCAGGAAGACAATATTAGCCTTGAAGTTCTGGCCAGCATTGCTGCTGCGTTGAGCATGACGCCGTCGCAGTTGCTCACCATGGCCGCTAAATATGAACAAGAAGGTGGCGCCGTAGGGGATAATTGGCCGATTGTTGGTTATGTTAATGCCGGAAAGCTGAAGAGCGAAATCGAATGGAATGAAAAGAATCTGCCGATGGTGGGACATAGCAAATTTGGGTCTATCGCAAAAGCCCCTGACGTTATTGACGAGGATGTTTATTGCGTGATCGTTGCTGACGATTCGATGGCGCCAATAAAAAAGAATAGTTTATTAATCATCTCACCCTATCGGCCACTTGATAATGCCGATCTGGTGGTGGCTGACGTGAATGGGAATTTTCTTTTTCGAGAAATGCGTTCCAATCCTGAGCAGGATTCTTTCTTTATTTTACAAACATTCAGTAAACATCAAGATCCTCTTATTGTTCCCAAAAATGAAGTGAAATTCTTGCATAAAGTTTGCGGGCATTTGGTGCTCAATGTTTTTTTACCTTCGCAAAGGTAGCGCTGCACCGGTTTCAGAATAGGCGGTCGTGAGAAAAACTCACTCCGGAAAAATTATTGTTAAATCTGTTTTTTTGAAATCTGAATCCAATGTGATGATCGGTGAATTCTCAACCTTAGCGAGTGCGTAAACAAAACAATCGCCCAGGTTGAGTGGATATTTTAACCGCGCCTCGGCAGCTAGCTCTGCTTGTTGAATATCAGGCGCAATAAATTGAATTGGGAAGCAATAAACTTTTTCTCTCAACTCATTAAAAATCGCTTCCTGTTTGTCTTTCAGGCGGATCAATAACTCCGTGAGATTCACAGTGCTCATGTGCAAATCCTGGCCGGGCCTGTCTAAAATTTCTTGTGCCCAGGCATGGTGGGTTTCTTTGAAAAAAATTGCTAACAGAACAGATGTGTCGATGATCATTTTCTTTCCCACAAATCGTCATCGGTTTTAAAGCGAGGATTAGGGTTAAGAGGCGCTTTTAAAGCTAGGCCAACACAGCTTGCAAAGGTTACGGTATGTCTGACATGCCCAGCTTTTTTTAAAAGGCTTTTAAAGTATTCAAACACATCATAATCCAACACCACTTTTTTGTGACCGTGGCTATCAGTGATAATTTGCTCATGTAGGTTAAGATTTTCTGTTTGCATATTTTCTTTATTATTGGATTTTCGAGAGAAACTCATCTTTTTATTGTACAAGAGAATCAAGTTGGTGGGAATCGCCAAAATTTTTATAATTTATGAGCCTGTCGTCAAATAATCGGCCAACCCATTGACATATCACGTCATTTTTAAATTTGTTTCTTCTTGTTTCTTCTGGCATCACGCAACATTTTGCCGTATCTGCCGATAATTCTCTGACTAGCAAGAATTTTGGATAATTATGCTTACACTTTTCACAGCACTGCTTACTGCCTGTAATGGCGGGCATACGGACACCGAGCCGCACGATACCAATATCAACACGGACACGGATACTGACACCGACATTGACACCGACACAGATACTGACACCAGCACGGTGACTGACGCTGACGGCGATGGTGTTGACGATGCCGACGACTGCAGGCCTCAAGATGCAACGGCTTGGCAGGAAATGGATTATTACGTCGATGGTGATCGTGATTCGTATGGAGCAGGTTCACTTTTAAGCGACTGCTTTGGCAGTGTGCTCACCGCTGGCTATGTGACCAATAATGCAGATTGTGACGATATAGATCGGGCCATCAACCCTGGCGCGACTGAAGTTTGCGATGGCGAAGACAACAACTGCGATGGCATGGTTGATGAGAGTGCTGCTGCTGATGCTTCCACTTGGTATGCCGATGTTGATGACGATGGTTTCGGTTCGACAAGCTCACCGCAGGTGGCTTGCGAGCAACCTTTAGGTTACGTTGCCGACAACACAGACTGCGACGACACCAGTGCCAGCGCGCACGATTATCAATCCTTCTACGTCGATTCCGATGGCGACGGTGTTGGCAGCAGCACGGCGGCTTCCGTGTGTGCAGCAAGCGCGCCAGTGGGATATTCCAGCACGACTGGTGATTGTGATGACACCAACTTCGATATTTATCGCAGCGCTACTATTAACGCTGATGCCGATGGTGACAGTTACACCAGTGGCTCTGTTTCAGAGTGTATTGGATCAAGCGCACCAGCGGGATATTCTTTGACGGCAAGTTCTTCTACAGATTGCAACGACGCTTCATCATCGGTGTATCCGGGTGCGACGGAAACTTGCAACAGCGTGGATGACGATTGCGATGGAACAACAGATGAAGGTGTGACCACAACTTATTATGCTGATGCTGACAGTGATACTTATGGCAACGCAACCAGCACATCGGCGGCTTGTTCTGTTCCAGTTGGTTATGTGAGCAACAGCACAGACTGTGATGACACGACTTCTTCAAAATACCGCACAGCCACTGTTTACGCCGATGCCGATAGCGACACTTACACCAGCACATCGTCTTCTCAATGCATTGGATCAGCTGCACCAGCCGGGTACTCTCTGACAGCAAGTGCAACGACTGATTGCAACGACGCTGCCTCCTCGGTGTATCCGGGTGCGACGGAAACTTGTAACAGTGTTGACGACGATTGCGATGGCGCAACAGATGAAGGTGTGACTACGACTTATTATGCTGATTCCGATGGCGACAGTTATGGCAACTTATCTAGCACATCGGCGGCTTGTTCTGTTCCAGTTGGTTATGTGAGCAACAGCACAGACTGTGATGACACGACTTCTTCCAAATATCGCACGGCGACGATTTACGCCGATACCGATAGTGACAGCTACACCAGCACATCGTCTTCGTCTTGTATTGGTTCAAGCGCGCCAGCGGGATATTCTCTGACAGCAAGTGCAACGACTGATTGCAACGACGCTGCTTCCTCGGTGTATCCTGGAGCGACAGAAACTTGCAACAGCGTGGATGACGATTGCGATGGAACAACAGATGAAGGCGTAACGACAACTTATTACGCTGATGCTGACAGTGATACTTATGGCAACGCAACCAGCACAACCACAGCTTGTACGGCATCGGCTGGATACGTAAGTGACAGCACCGATTGTGATGATGGTGATGCTACAACCAATCCTGGTGAAACCGAAAACACCACGACTATTGGCGATGAAAACTGTGATGGCCAGGGCATTGGCAATTTGAGTGAGTCCGATAATTTCTTTGATGGGATTCGTTACGACTACATGGGCTTTTCCATGGCGAATGTTGGCGATATGACGGGCGATGGCCTTCCTGATACACTCGTGGGCGCCCCTGGTTGGACTGGCTCTGCGGCTTACGGGTATGGCTATGCATTTTTAATTCCCGGCAACGCGACAACTGGCTGGGACACATCGGCTTATAACTATATTGAAGGTGAGACGAGTGGGGATGGGGCTGGTGATAGTGTTGAATTGGCCGGTGACCTTGATGGCGATGGCACAAATGATATTGTTGTTGGAGCAAGTTACCGTTCCTCTGGCAGAGGCAGTGCTTATTTGGTTTCTGGTGCGACAATGCCGTCGGATGTTTCGCTTGCTTCAGCCGATTATGAGTGGGTTGGAGACGGCGGCACTTACGACTGGGGAGCGAGTTTAGTGTTGCCCGCTGGTGATTTCAATGGCGATGGTAACCCAGATTTATTATTGGGTGCATATCGTAACGATGATGGTGCCTATGATGCTGGTCAAGCCTATCTTGAATTTGGCCCAATCACATCAGGTGGATCAGAAAACATGAGTGCAGCAGATGTTGTGTTTACAGGTTCTAGCACACAAGCATACCTTGGCCTAAACGGCGCAGCCGCAGATTTTGATGGAGATGGACTGACTGACCTAGCTATTAGTGCACCGAATGTCTCCCATTCCAGTCCCGGCAAAGTCTACATCTTCCGTGGTGACACTGCGCCTGCTGCCAGCATGACACCCACTGACGCCGACTCGACACTCACCAGCTCATCCAACAATTTTGAATTAGGTTCTGCTTTATTTGCCAGCGACACAGCCGATATTGACAGCGATGGGCTACCCGACCTTGTACTTGGCGAGCGTTACAACAATTGTAACGGAAGTTATTCTGGTGCCATCTACATCGACAATGCTCCGCTCACGAGCAAAACCATGACCTCGGCATCGGCTTACGCTTACATTTGCGGTGAATACAGCTCAGAGCTTGGTGATTCTTCTTACGCCATCGATGTGGCTGACCAAGATGGGGATGGGGAACAGGATTTGTTGCTGGGGGCGCAGAGAGCTGGACGCACTTATCTATATAAAGGACCTGTTTCAGGTGTGATGGATGCGGAAACTGATGCAAATCAGATAATCGAACGCGAAACTACAACTGGTTATAATGCTGGTCGTTCGGCAAAATTTCTCGGCGATATGGATGGTGATGGCTATCTAGAAATTGGTGTTGGCGATCCTGATAATTCAGCTAGTGGCGGTAATTCTGGCACTGCCTACCTTATTTTTGGTGATCGTCTGCAGTAGCTTTTATCGCCCGCCACGCCCCGAGCCCCTACTACAACCTTCGTCAACCGTGCCATCACAATCGTTATCAAGACTATCACTACAAACTTCTGTGGCCGCAGGATTAATTGTGGCAGCGTTATCATCACAGTCAGTCGTGGAATCATACCCATCGCCATCGGCATCGACTGTGGTGGTGGTTGTCTCAGTGGTTGTTGCCTCGGTCGTGCTTGATGCGGCTTCATCGGCAAGCGATGTTTCCGTGATGGCGCTGCGATCGACTACTAACAAAGCTTTGGTGGTGGTATCGCCAACAATCAGCTGATCGGCATTCACAATAAATGTGCTCGGTGTTAACGTGAGAGTCTTGCCCGTTATAAAATCAGGCAGCGAGACTGTCGCACTCACAAACGGCGTTTCTCGTGGGGTGGTGCCATTCGTATTAAATAAATGAATAACCGAAATACTTTGATCGCCTGCATTTAGCACAAATAATTTGTCACCGTACAATTTCATGGCAACAGGATTGTTGCCCACACTCACGATATTGGCATCACTCATGCCCAATACACCTGTGCTCACATTGACTTTGCCTAGCCAGACTTTGTTGTTTTGTGAATCTAAAATCGCAAAGCGCGAGTCCTCTGAAGAATCCGCTTGTGCGTGATAGAAAACGAGATCTTTGATAGTGACATCGCCGAGAGATTTCCAGACGCCACCATCTAATCGAGATGTGTTACCATCTTTATAAATTGCGCGAATTCGAACATTTTCACCATCACTAAACGTAACAACCGTCCAGTAGTTACTAAAAATTTCCTTCTGATCAAACCCCAACACCTGCACAAGCGAAAGCCCATCCTCAGGAGCAATAATTTTGATGTTGTGGTGTCTGCGCTCGTCATATTTTGCCGATGTTGTCACATACTCTAAACTTGCTTCATCCACCGCTACAGATTCAGTTCTGCCACAAAAAATGGTATTGCTGAGCGTTTTCATGACAGCAGGCGTTGCCGTGCTGGTAGCCGCACAACCGGTCTCGCCAGAATCCGTCACTGCACTTCCATCAACATTATATAACTGAATCCCCGTCGTGCCCATCGCACCCAAAAGTGCATCCGTTGCGCTGTAAGAAAGTTTGGTGCCTGTTGTGGCAAAACTTTCATACCCAATCGTATGATCGCCTTGCACAAGAGTATTGCCAGCACTGTTTTCAGATAATTTCACGGCCATGTCGTTTGTGATGGCGTAAATCGTTCCATCAGCAAGTGTCGCTACATCTTGCGGCGCGGAGGCCAGCCATTTTAAATTGCTGTGCACGGTCTCAGTAATATCTTCACCCACACTGCCATCGCTGCTCACAATCGCTAAATGCACTTCGGCAACACTTTGGTCAGTGAGTTCGGCGTAGCATTGGAAGCTGCCATCAGCCTCAACCGGGCAGCAGGTTATGCCAGGTTGCGAGCAAATATCGCTGCCAGTATCGGCATAGGCCGTGGGGATGAGAGACAGAGTGAATAGCCCCCTCATCCGGCCTGCGGCCACCTTCTCCCGAGGGAGAAGGGAATTTGCCGCCGTAATCGTGCTCGCACTCACCACTACTTGGCAATCCGTGCAACTGACCGCACCAGCACTGGCAACCACAGGGACATTTTCTTCAGAGTCAGAAGAGTACGCAATAAGTTCACTCGGAATAAAAGATTGAGGCAAAGCTTCCGGAGCCTCTGGAACGCCTGTATCACTTGGCGAATCTGAATCTGGAATACTGGAATCCGTGCCTGTGGCATCGGCCGCTCCGGCATCAGTGGCTTGATTGCTCCCCGAGCTAGCCGATTCTTCTGCTGCGCCGAGGATTGCGCTTAAACCGGCACAGCTTGTCAGTAAAAAACTAATGGTAAGGTAAGCGCCGGTTTTTAAAAAACTCTGTTTAAATTGGCCCAGCATAAAGAACCCTTTCAAGTCACCACCGCCCATCTCCGCCGGATTTAAAGCAAGAACCTTGCCAATTCATTGTCTAGTAAATACACAAAATATCATTTAATTACAGCAAGTTAGACATGTGTTTTTTATGCATAGACTTATTACTGTCTTGATTTGAGAGCCTAAGCGGCAATTTTGCTCTTTTTTCTCATGTTGAGAAAGTGACAATTTCTACTTATGTGTCATTTTGACCGTGGGAAGCCTTGAATGCAAAATATAACTGAGTTATAATTCATGAAGCATGATAAGCTTGAAAACTTGCTGGAAGTCGTAAGGGACCATGTCGCGCTGGGAAATTATGTCGATACCCGACATGCGAAAATCCGCAAGGAGCAAAGAAGAATTCTGACACGCGATGTTGTCTCCATTTTGATGAGCGGCTTTCATGAAAAGAAAAAAGACAAATTTGATCCGCATTATCAGGAATGGAATTACGCGATTCGTGGTAAACTCGAATCGGAAGACCGTGAAATTCGAGTTATCATCAGCTTTGACGAAGAGGGAATGTTAATCATCACCGCGATTGAATTGCAGTAGAGGTTAATTATGCGAAAAAGAAAAATTCAAAAGAATTTTATTTATGAAGGCTGTGGCTTTCCAGTGCATTTGTTAAATGTTCCAATGGTTCACGTCCGCAATGTTTGGGCTCCTGAACTGGATTATAACAAGCTTGATGCTTCAGTCTTGCAAGCGCTTGCCTTTAAGCTGTCGCGCCTGACTGGTAATGAAATTTATTTTGTTCGCCATTATTTTGAAATGACCACGACGCGATTTGCCACCAGATTCGATGTTTCGTTTGCAGCCGTGCTAAAATGGGAAAAAATGAGTGATCAGCCAACCAAAATGAATTGGACGACTGAGAAAGACCTTCGTCTTTTCATCATCAAACACACCGTTAATAAACCAAAAATTCTCGATGAGTTATACGGAAAATTGGAAACAGTTGTTGAGGTAATGAAATCTGAAATTAAGATCGATGTTCAGGAACACGTGGTCGCCGCTTGAGTCGGTGCTTCTCCGTTCCGTTGCTTGGCAAGTTCGTCTTTTTCTTCTGCTAAATATTGTTGCAGAGATTCCAGATGGGAATGGATCTTTAGTAATTCAGCAGCCTCTGACAATGCACGTTCCGCTTTTTTTACATCCTGGCTTTTGCGACTGGCATTTGCCAAACCAATCAAACTCAAAAATAGGTAATGTCTTGCATTGGCATTTTCATTTTTTAGTGACTCCAGCTTTTCACGAACGTAAGCAAAATATTCCTGCGCCTCACTCCACTGCGCCAGGTCCAAATACACATTGGCAATGCTATAAGCGATAATATAAACATTCATTCCAGCTGAAGTTTTCTTGGCAAGATCAAAAGCGTGTAGGTAATTAACCAGTGCTTCCTCAAATATTCCTCTTTTCTGCAAAGAGTTTCCGAGTTCGTTATAAATTGCGAATAAAAAGTAAGGCGTGCCTCTTGTTTTGAGTATGCTGATGGTTTTCCTCAAGAACTTTTCACCCTTTTCAACCTCGCCCATTTTAATATACCCACAGCCTAGATCGTAACTGATGAGTGGATAAATCTCCAAGTGAGTGCCAGCAGGAATAATGCTTAGGAGGTGCTCACAGTGCTCGACACTTTTCTGGAATTCCCCTCTCAACATATAAATAGAGGTAATATCACACCGGGCAGCCAGAATTTTTTCCTCATCGCTTAATTTGTTTTGCCAAAGCGAGCTGGCCTTTTGCAGATGGTCTTCTGCTTGAGCTTGGTTGCCTGCCAATGTATCGACAAAGGCAATCCGGCTTTCTAGCATGGTTTGTAACCAGGGGATATTTCGCTTTTGCAGAAGCTGTAAGCCTTGTTGATAATAGGCTCTTGCAGCCTGTAATTTGAGATCTTTTCGACAACAAACCCCTAGCTGCAAATAGGCAGTGACTATGGTTTCCAGGTTTTCATCCTGATCTTTTTCTGTGGAATTTATAACTTTAGTAAAAAACCCATTCGCTTGGACATAATCGTTTATGTTCGTCAAAACGATGCCCAACTCCAAATGAGCTTTAAGCTGCATGGAAGCTGCCAAATTTTCTTTGTTTAAGAGCAATCTAAAATTTTCCTGAGCGTCTTTATATAGGAATTGCTCTTTTTGCAGTCTGGCCAATTCTAACAAACACTCAGCGGAATTTTCCTGATGGCCTCTGCCGCGATAATGCAGGATTTTGGCTTTATCGCCACGGCTTGCTTCCAGGTGGTAAGCAATAGCATCACAAATTTCTGCCTGGATATCGGCAGGAATTTTTTGCAGCAAAACATCTTTGTAAGCTGGATTTGTGAAGATAAAATGGTCTTCCGGATTGACCGCCAGCACACCTTTTTTGACCAAAAAATCCAACTGCTGTTCCACTTTATCACCACAAGTAATTTCTGTTAAATCTTGCAAGGTGGGTTTGCCAGCAAGCGCCATCGTATAAAGAATATTGAAATGAAACTCGCTCAAATTGAGGTTTTCAAGCTGCTGGGCCAAGTCAACTTTGATGAAATCCATATCGTCCAGGTTGCCGTGATCAATGCCGAGGTCATCGTAGGTTGCCTGCGTCCAGCCGCCATGTTGATCTTGCAGGCGGTTACGCTCAAATAGCGACCGTAAATAGTTGGTTAAATGTTGGGGCCTGCCTTGTGTGCGCTGAAAGATGTAATCTATTTTCTCTTCAGAAAATTTTAATCCTGTGGCTTTTTCCAAATAGCCTCTGGTTAAATCTTTGGAAAAATAATTGAGTTCAACGATATGTTCCAGCTCGCAGGGGGGGCTTTTCTGAGTCGTAGTCAAAACTGCAAGCAGACTTTTTTCTTTGAAAGCCGCAGTAAGAGCTTCAAGCTCGCAACGTTGCAAATCAACATCATCACCAACAATCAAGCACGGGAGCGGTACTTTATCTTTGGGTAGTTTTTTAAATTCGTCCCACTCTAGGATTTTGATGAAGTCTTTTTGCGCGGCACTTTTGCATTCTTCCAAAAAGCGCGTTTTGCCGGTGCCTTTTTTACCTGTGATGATTAGATAAGGGGTTTTGCGGTAAAATTCGACGTCTATTCTGTCGTTGTAGTAACTGCGAAACTTTTTAAATTCCGGATCTCTACCGATCATTTTTCCCTGTTTCGGCAAGTAACTCATGCGCGTTTCAAGTGTTTCAACAGCATAAGCTTTTCCGGAGAGCCTGCTTAAATGTTCGATGACGGATTTGCCGTCGGCGTAGCGTTTGTCGGGATACTTTTCTAAAAGTTTAAGCAGGATTTTATCCAGATAAGCGGGAATTTTGGAATTGATTTCAGAAGGTGGCTTGGGAATTTCAAACAGATGTTTATCGTGAACGTCTTCTTGTGTGGCGCCTTTGAAAGGCAATTCTCGCGTGAAGGCTTTGTAAAAAGTACAGGCTAAAGAATACAAGTCGGCTTGACCGTTATAAGGCTGCCCGGCAATGATTTCTGGTGCGGTGAAAGCTGCCGTGTCTATGATGGTCCAATTTTCCGCTTCAGCTTGATCGTTTTTTGATTTTTTAGACTTTTTCCGTTCGTAATAATTCGCCAGCCCGAAGTCGATGATCTTCAAAGTGGGTTGGGAATTGGCATCGTAGGAGACGAGCAAGTTGAGCGGCTTGATATCAAGATGATAGACTTTTTGACTGTGTAGGTAATTCAGCGCCCGCAGGGCTTGCACGAAAAGGGCTTCGATGAATTCAATGGGCTGGTTTTCGGTGGCTTCGAAAAGCTCAGCGCCTTCGACAAATTCCGTGCTGATATACAGACGCTCGGAAGCATCGTCCATGCCTGCGTCATAAACTTTGGCAACGGATGGATGATTAAGATTTTTTAAAGTTTCAAATTCGCTCTGAAAATCTTTGAACACGCTGACATCAACATCGCCGCCGACTTCGCGCAACAACTTCAAAGCACAAGGCCAACCTGTTTTGAGGTCTTTGGCCAGCACGACTTCACCCGTCATGCCCTTGCCAAGCTGTTTAATGAATTCGTAGCGGTTTGCGTAGATCGGTGGCATTCATTCCACCGCCTACATTTTCATCAGCTCTAACAAACGCGTTTTGATTTGGTTGACATCGATTTTAAACTTATCGGCTAAGGCTTTCGGGTCATTATCGGACACACAGGCTAGCACCAGTTGGATATTCTGCATTCTGCGCAGATACTGTTCGATGCCTTCATCAAGCCGAAGCTGAGTCATCCCCGTGATAAAAGAGAGCAAGAGAGGATAACACTCAATTGCAAGATTTTCCAAAACCTCTGCATCAAATCGAAAGTCGCTGGCCTTCGGCTGAGGATAAAAAACGACATTGCTCAATTCTCTGACTTTATTGCGTTCATTAAATTGCTTAATCCGCTTGGAAATGACTTTGGAAACTTTTTCGCTTCTTTGTGTCACCTGAGAACTGGCTTCGATCATTCGGTCTCTCAGTCTTTGCATTTCTGTTGTTACCTTAAAGATGGCGTCCGTTGAAATCTGGACTTGGGGATATTTGCTCAAAAGCACGTCCAAATCGTCGCGATTGTAGGTTGGGAAATCGCAATCCACAATATCGTTGATCAATTTCAGGGTCGCACAAAGTGGCGTCACTGACTCACCAGCGCGCGCATGATGGTTGATCAGGGTCATGACGATTTCGTCGGCAAATCCCCAATTTGCTGCCACCATTCCGCTGACGATTGGGTGCAATTCGTAATTGATTAGTTCCAAGCGCTCTTCATCCAGCTCATCGTAAGCTTTTTTGCTCTTTAATCTTCTGAGTTTGTCATTTTTTTGCAGTTGATCGAGCATTTTATGATTCATCATGACAGGTTTGAGAATCGTGTAAAAAACATGCGTGCCCAAACCCTGTAGCAAGGAACACAAGTATAAATGATCAAAATCCACGTTATTTGGTAGATGCGGTTTGAGCTTCAGTGCCGTCAAAGCAGTTAATTTTGAAAACTCATGGTACTGCTGCAAATTACCCAGGCCGTCAGTATATGTATAGATGCCGGCATTGGAAATCGCGCCGTACAAAAGTACCTTGAATTGCTCAATGGTCAATCGATTCATGCAATCTATGATCCCCATCGAAGAGTGATCTTGAAAGTAAACACGATTGGCTTCAAAGGTAATGAAGGGCCCGAAGTAGGGATCTAGGGCGATAAATTCACTCAGAGAGCCGCCTAAACTTTCGTCACTGATCTCGTGCAAATAGGTTTTGGTTTTGTGCTCAGCCAGAGTCATCAGGATCGTATGAAACGCCACCGGCAAAATGGGTAACTTGGAAACTTTGCTGATGTCTTTTTCCAAATTAACAATAATTCGATCGATATTTTCTTCTATGTCTTCATCATCAGAATATTTTTCCAAACAAGATTTTTTGAACTCGGCAGCGGCAAGTTCCCACTGCTTGCTGTATTTTAAAGCTCCATTTTTGACAGGCATTGCTTCCAGAAAATTCTTATTGGCCTGGTGCAAGGCAAATTCAGCCGCCCGAAAAAGAGAACTGGAGTCGACATCCAGATGTCTACAAATACGCTCGATCTCTTCTCTGGTAGGCATCACTTGGCCACTTTCAATCCGTACATAGCGAGCTTTATCGATATTGGCGCCGATGGCGACTTTTTCCGAGGTCATCTCAGGTTTTCTTTTGCGGTAGCCACGGATTTTTCGGCCCAAATGCAGAAAGCGAATGCTCTTGCGAATCGCTTCTTTATCCAACGGATTCGTAATCCGAGCTTCTTGTGTGCTCGTATCCAGATTGCTATCGCTCATTTCGGTCTCCCCTGATTCCAGGTCTCAACTGCGCATTGCAGAAAATGACTCATGTGAAATCTTGATAATGAATTGTAAAGTGCACTTCACAGTGTAAAGAATAATTCCAGGTGTGACCATAGGTTTTTGGTAGACAGGTTAAATTTATTCTTAACTCCAGTCTCATCAAAATTTTGACATGTGCCACAGGGCTGTAATGACCTGTATCGATTTGTCATGCCTTGTCGCGATGAGTCGCCATCTGTAAATCTGTCAATTGACAAATCAGCACTCGCTAAAAATTAGATCATCAAATTCAAAGACATAGATTTTTCTCAGCTTGGCACGAAGCCTGCTTAAGACTTCTGTAGATGGAATTATTAATAAACAAAGGAGTCTTGCATGTTTCAGAAAATATCTATTCTCAAAGTGTCTCTTATCGTCTTCGGTTCAGTAGGAATAGCCCTGCTGCTTGCCTCAAATTCATTTGCCGCCTCAGGCGGGGTCGAAGATCTGCTGGTCGATTTTACCGACTATCTTTCGAGTCGCATTATTCCGGCAACTGGGGCGCTGGGCGTCATTACGGGTGGCGCTTTAATGTCTGTTGGTAACGAAATGGGCGGGACGATTGTGAAGTACAGCATTCTGGGGAGTGTCATTGGCGTTGGTGGTGCCAAGACAATCTCAACACTGTTCTTTTAATAGAGGGTCTATGAAACACCCGATCTACCGCAATTTGACCGTGAAAGATAAGTTCTTTGGACTGGATATAATCGACCTGATTATCATGGCAGTCATCGTGAACGTGGTTTTCAGCGTCAGCCCAGCTCATGGCTGGACAGTCAGAATTCTGAATATCGCTATTATCAGCTTAGCTTACCTGTTTTTATCTTTGATCAAATCCAAGTTCCCCAAGGGGTATCTTACCAATGTGGTGAATTTCCTTTTCAAGGAGAGACGCTATCTTCCTGAACGAGATCGGGAACTCAAATCTTTTTACGAGGCCAATCATGAAACAAAAAAATATTAAAGCTCTCACACATCAGGTTCCCTATTATCTGCAT
>Ga0105164_10001583_pt1 | contig 14588 bp, 14 predicted proteins | sample VDWuncwatermetaG_FD_89674 | JGI IMG/M metagenome (GOLD analysis project Ga0105164, IMG submission 89674) | Wastewater microbial communities from Netherlands to study Microbial Dark Matter (Phase II) - VDW unchlorinated drinking water | ecosystem: Environmental > Aquatic > Freshwater > Drinking...
ATGCAATATTCTGTGTATGAAACACTGCTGATATGTTTTTTTTACCCTTTGCAATTTCTCTCATAATGGTCATACATTGGGTGTTTTTTAGAGCATCTGGTTCAACTTCATCTGTCCAGATCTTAAAACATTCCTCAAAATCCAAACATATTTTCAAAATAATCACTTGCCAATCTTCAGATGTATTTGGAATGCCAATTGTATCTGCCAATTCTTGAAATTCATTTTTTCTATCTCTAAGTAATAAATTCAGAGTTTCTCTAACTCTTTTTTCATCATATCCTCTAATTAATCCAATTCTATTCGTGATTACAATTATTTCTTTCATTGTTAAAAAGGGATCTATTACTTTCATCTTTGATGAAAAATACACTCAAACTACTAAGAATATTGGATAGTAAAAGTCAAGTTTACACACCTGTTGATAGAAATCTCATACAGGCATTTAATGAATTAACCCGACTAAAAGACAAATTAGTACTTTTTGATGTCGTAATTAAAAGAGCAGCTTACATTTACAGAAAAGCTATTGAAAACAAATTAGTACGTGGAAGATCTATCTCTGGAATGATAGCATCTGTACTTTATGCTACATGTAGAGATACAGAAACACCAAGAACCCTAAATGATGTTGCAGAAGCAGGGGTTTATTCTTTATCAACAAGTCTATCTTGTTCCTAATATAGAAACAAGCAATTATCATCATTGATATTTTATTAGATGTTGATATAGGAAAAAAATCATTTCTATTTGATGAAACACAAAAGACAACCTAAAGTTCTAAGAGATATTCCAGTAGAATTAAAATCAATAACTAAAACTCCAATCACAGTTCCTCCAAATACTAGCATTTTAGATGCAAGAGATATTCTACTTCGATATGGGATTGGAAGATTGATTGTCAAATTTGGTAAAAAATCCGTAGGAATCATTACTGAAAAAGATATTGCACGAAGTGTTTCTATTTTTAGCGGAAAACCAATAGAAAAAATTCGGGTGAGCGACATAATGTCAAAAGATCTAGTCACAGTTTCTTCAGATGGAACAATATATGATTGTGCAGAACAAATGAAGAAACATTACATAAGCTCAATAATCATACAGGATAAGATACAAAATCTAGTAGGAATTATAACAAAAACAGACCTAGTGTCTACTTTTTTGGCTCAGAGTACTGCATCATTAAACATCTCAAGAATTATGACAAAAAAAGTAATTACGGTTTCTCCAGATGATTCTGTATTTGAAGTTCAAAGTGTTTTATTTAATAATAGAATTAGCAGGGTAGTTGTCACAAAAAATAAAAAAACTGTAGGAATTATCACATACCGTGATTTTGTTCCTGCAAAAACTTTTGGATTACACAGAGAGTTTGTGGATCCAATAGAAAGTGAAGAGACACCATCCAATCCACAACTTAATGAATTTAATGTAAATCAATTGAGTTACTTGCTTACATTTTCTGCAAAAGACATCATGACAAGAGAGCCTTTTGTAGTATATCCTGATGATGATGTATACACTGCAGCGATTCTAATGATACGACACGGAATAAGTGGCATTCCTGTTATAAGAAAACAGAAATTGATTGGAATAGTCACAAAATCTGATATTGTTAATGTTCTGGCATCAAAGGGAAAACTTGATTGATTCTTGAATGTCTTACGGTGAGTTAATCTTCAACAGCATTCAGGTTAAAAAACAAACTCAAATCTTCTTTCTTTGTATGCCGGATTTAGTTTTCCTATGATTGGTATTTTGGTACCGCAATATTTGCATTGATTATCATCATCAAGATTCCATTCTAAGATATCAAAATTGTATCTCCTTACAACAATTTTTTTACATTCATGACAATAGGTATGTTCCAATGGATGCCCTGGAACATTACCCACATATGCATATCTCAAACCTTCTTTTTTTGCAATTTCATGATGTTTTTCTAATGTGATTACTGGTGTTGGCGCAAATTCCATCATTTTATAATCTGGATGAAACTGTAAAAAGTGAATTGGCATGTCCGGTCCAAATTCATCGTAAACAAACTTGCAGAGTTTTTTTGCATGCTCTAGGTCATCTCCTACTCCTGGAACCACTAGATCTGTTATTTCTACGTGAATTTTTGTTTTATCGCGAATTTCCAACAATGTATCAAAAACAGGTTGGGAATTTGGAATTCCAATATATTTTCTAACAAATTTTTCTTCTCCATTTCCCTTAAAATCCACTGTAATACTATCAAGAAATTCATTCATCATGGAAACTGATTCTGGTGTACCGTATCCATTTGAGACAAAAATGTTAAACAATCCATTCTTTCTTGCCAATACGCCACAATCTCTAGCATATTCCAAAAATATGCTTGGTTCATTGTACGTGTATGCTATTCCATGACATCCGCTTTGAAGTGCCCTTTCTACCACTTTTTCAGGTGTAATGTCGACTCCTTCTATTTTCCGTCTTTGGCTAAGATCAAAATTGATGCAGTATTTACACAACCAATTGCATCCGGTTGTTCCAATTGAGAATATCTTGCTTCCAGGCATAAAATGAGTTACTGGTTTTTTCTCTATTGGATCAATATGAGCTGCTGCAACCTTTCCATATACGTAAAGAACTAGTTTTCCCCCTTTATTTCCCCTAATTCCACACAAACCAATTTGATCCTCACCAAGCTCACAATATCTAGCACATGCTAAGCATCTTACCTTATGATTTGCTAACCGCTCATAAAGAACCGTTTCATTTTGCACGATAAAATTTAGATGAATTACAACATTAAATCAATAGATAATTATCAATTTTGGTAATCATGAAATAGGACTTATGATTCTATTTACCAAGTTTTGGTGTGACAAATCAAATATTCATTGAATCTGTAAATAATATACCTAAATTTAAAAAAAGATTTGAAATTGTAGAGAGAAAAGGAATAGGACATCCAGATACCATTTGTGATCTGGTAATGAATCAAGTCTCCATTGATTTATCAAAATTATATCTTAAAGAAACTGGTGCAATTCAACATCATAATATGGATAAAGCATTGTTAGTAGCAGGGCAAAGTGAAAGTAACTTTGGAGGTGGTAAAATCATAAAACCAATGAAGATGATTTTAGGAGATAGAGCAACATTCGATATCGGTGAAAGAAAACTTCCGATAGGCGATCTTGCAATACAAACTGCAAAGGAATGGTTTGAAAAAAATCTAAGATTTGTAAATGATGAACATATTGAATATCAAGTAGAAATCGGTGTTACATCAAAGGAACTTCAATCAATATTTGAAAATACTAGCTCATTTGCAGCAAATGATACATCTGTACTTGTAGGTTATGCTCCATTTACAGAAACTGAATCTATCGTACTAAACACAGAACAACACATAAACTCTAAACAATTCAAAGACAACTTCCCAGAATCTGGCGAAGATGTTAAAGTAATGGGATTTAGAGATGCAAACCACGTTGATCTTACTATAGCTACAGCATTTGTAGATAAGTTCATCTCATCTGAGAATCAATATTTTCAAAGAAAAGAAGATATGCTTCAAGAAATAAATGAATTTCTAAAAAAGAATTACAGTATGGAAATCACTGCAAATATGAATTGTTTAGATTCTAAAAACAGAGGAATGTCTGGTCTTTATCTAACTGTTTTAGGCACATCTGCGGATAGTGCAGACTCTGGACAAGTAGGGAGAGGAAATATGGCAAGTCGCGTAATATCTCCCAGTAGACCTGCGGGTTCTGAAGCCACTGCTGGCAAAAACCCTGTCAGTCATATTGGTAAAATCTACAATGCACTCTCTTTTAAAATTGCCAATGAAATACATACCAAAGTATCCGGTTTGGATGAAGTATGTGTATGGATGTATAATGTGATTGGAAGACCAGTAAATGATCCTAAAGCAGTCATTGTACAGCCCACTATTGCAGGGCAATTACAGGATGCAGAAAAAAATCAAATCAATGAGATAGTTGAAAGTAACCTTCAAAACATACACGAGTTTTGTAATGAATTGATTTCAGGTAAACATCCAATAGCATAATCTGGTTTTAATATTTAGAACATATGATATTCCTGTACTCTAAATTACTCTATTTTTCTTTGTCAAATTTCCCTAAAAGGGGCACAAAAACATAACCCGGTTGATTTTTAATTTCCATAATTCCATGAGATGTCTTTTTTAGTAAAACCAGTGATTGTGGAAATTCCCCTACAGGTGCAATCAACAAACCATCTGTTGATAATTGTTCAAGTAATGATTCTGGAACTTTTTTACATGCAGCAGTAATTATGATTCTATTAAAAGGAGATTCTTCTGGAAACCCTAAACTGCCGTCGCCTAAAATTACTTTGACATTGTTTATTCCTAATTTATCTAGATTTTTTTTGGCAAATTCTGCAAGTTCTGAATGTCTTTCAATAGAGTAAACTTTGCCATGTCCTACCAAGTAGGAAAGAATGGCAGTTTGCCAACCTGAACCACTACCAATCTCCAGAATTTTTTGTCCTTCTCGGATATCTAACCATTCAGTCATTCTTGACACCACTGACGGTTGAGATATTGTTTGATTTTTCATTATGGATAGTGGGGTGTCTTCATATGCCTTTTTTTTAAGCGATGTTGGTACAAATTCATGTCTGAGCATTTTTCTAATGGCAGATTCTACTTTATCATCATTAAGAAATCCTGACTTTTTCATAATAATGATTAAATCATCTAATCTTTGTTGATAATTTTTATTAGTTTTCATTTTGGTTAAATGGATATGTTACATATGTCTAATAAACAGCAAAATAAAAAAATTAGATAGACTCTGTCTTTGTATTTCATGTTAAAGTTTTAGAATTACAAAAAACAGAGCCGGATAAAATCATAAAAGAACAGATTGTGGGTGGAATAAAAGATGAATCATGATTTTAAAATTATCTCTCGTAATAACACACATATTAAAAACAACTTCTGAAAAATACTTGATCCTGCTTTCAAAAATGAACATTAGGCGTTCCCCATAAATAGACTACAAAGGTACCGTATGGTGTTATGACTCAAGTAGGCACAACTTCAGAGGGTGTACCTGTAATTTTACTTAGGGAAGGTACAAAACAATCACGAGGACGAGATGCTCAAAGAAATAATATTCATGCTGCAAAGTTAATTGCTGAAATAATTCAGACAAGTCTAGGTCCACGAGGAATGGACAAGATGTTAGTTGATTCAATTGGGGATATAACAATCACAAACGATGGTGCAACCATTCTAAAAGAGATAGACGTACAACATCCAGCTGCTAAAATGATGGTTGAGGTAGCAAAAGCTACTGATAGTGAAGTGGGTGATGGTACAACATCTGCAGTTGTTCTGGCAGGGGCATTACTTGAAAAAGCTGAATCGTTAATTGACGATGAGATTCACCCCGTCATCATTGCGGATGGGTATAAAAAAGCCTCAAGAAAGGCAATTGAGTTTCTAAGTGAAATTGCAATAAATGTAGACCCAAAAGATAGAAAGATTTTAGAAAAAATTGCACATACTGCTATGCAAACAAAATTGGTATCTCTCGACGCAACTGATCTTGCAAAGTTAGCAGTTGATGCAGCATTGGCAGTTATGGAAGAGAAAAATGGATCTTTTAAAGTAAATCTGGATAACATAAAAGTAGAAAAGAAGACGGGGGGCTCAGTTTCAGATAGTGAACTAGTTAGCGGAATAATACTTGATAAGGAAATAGTTCATAGTGGAATGCCACGAAAAATCGAAAATGCAAAAATTGCTCTAATTAGTGAGGCATTGGAGATTAAAAAAACAGAGTTTGAGGCAAAATTAAACATCTCTAGTCCTAATCAAATCAAATTATTCATGGAAGAAGAAAGTCAGATACTCAAGGAGATGGTTAAAAGCATAAAATCAGCTAATGCTAATGTTGTATTGTGCCAAAAAGGTATTGATGATATAATTCAACATTATATGAGTAAAGAAGGAATACTTGCAGTAAGACGTATCAAAGAAAGTGACATGACAAAACTTGCAAAATCAACAGGTGGAAGAATAGTTGGTAGTGTCAATGATCTAAATACTACCGATTTAGGTTCAGCACAAAACGTAGAGGAAAAAAGAATAGAGGAAGATAATTGGGTGTTTATTGAAGGATGCAAAAACCCAAAGGCAATTAGCATATTGATCCGAGGTGGTTCTCAGCGAGTAATAGATGAGGCAGAGAGATCAATGCATGATGCATTGATGGTAGTCAAAGACGTGGTTGAGAATCCAAAGATTGTTTATGGTGGTGGTGCTCCAGAAGCATATGTTGCACTCAAGCTTAGAGAGTGGACAAAATCGCTTTCTGGAAGGGAGCAACTCGCAGTTGAAAAATTTGCCGATGCTATGGAATCGATTCCACTTGCTCTAGCAAGAAATGCAGGTATGAATCCCATTGATTCAATTACTGAACTAAGATCAAAACATAATGCAGGAAAAAAATTTACTGGCGTGGATGTCATTAATGGTATAATCGGCGATTTTGAAAAACTGGGAGTAATTGAACCACTCAAAGTAAAAGAACAGATCATAAAGTCTGCCACAGAAACTGCAAATATGATACTAAGAATAGATAATGTAATTGCCGTATCAAGATCAATGCATCCTGAATCCCAACAAGGCATGCCACCCAGTGGTGGCATGGGCATGTAGACTTTCATAAAGGATTATTCACTTTCTATGATTTTTCTATTTAGCGACAGATTTTCAAGCGTGATTTTTGATTGGGAGCAATAAATCACAATATATTTCACTTTTTCTATTTTTTGCAAAATTCCAATACATAAACAAAATTAAATTAGAGATTAATTTCAAAGAGAATCGTTTATTGATTCTCAAAACTAAATTTCAAAGTTTGTATTTTTAGGTAGTTAAATTGATTCCAAATATATGATGAAATAAGATGCTTGCATACATTTTGTTAAATTGTTACCTTCACAAGAAAAAAATATTATTGAAGATCTAAACAAAATTCCCAAGTGATTGAGGTTAATGACATAATGGGAAAATACGACATAATTGTAAAAATTACGGGTGAACCCCCGATGAGATAGATTTAGCAGTAAGTAAAATACGATCAATTAATGGAGTGACTAGTAGCTATACCATGACTGCAATTTATGGTCAGGGCGGTTCAATTGACAAGAAATAAGACACAGATTCAAGATTAGATTATTGAATATGGATTCATTTATCTCAATACCTGATGAACATAGAAGACTAGTGAGAAAACTGATGGAGCATTTTGAATCTATGGGATTAATTGTAACTTGTGCATGTTCAGGGTATGTAGATTGTGAAAAAGTAAAAATATTTGAGCCAGATGTGAGAGCGCGAGATATCAACCATGAATTAGATTACATAGGTGAGGCAAAAACATGTGGCAATATCAACAACAAGTACACCAAACAACAGTTTCAAGAATTTGCAAACAGAGTAATGACTAGGGGAAAATCTACAGGAAAAGATGTTCCGTTTTACATTATAATCCCTAAAGGATGTGAATCAGAACTTCATCAGGTATTGGTAGAACTAGGACTAGAAGATAGGAAAAACATTCACATAATTTGATTTATGGGTGAAAAATGATTTCCTCTACTTAGTTTCAAATGCTCTGAGAAGATCACATGCACAAACTATTGTGGTTATTTTTCCTTGACTTGTCAGTGGCAGTCTCTTTATTTTATTGTCTGCCATAATGCTAGCAGCATCATGAAAGTTTATTCCCACCTCGGCAGTTATTAGCGGATGAGATGAGTACTGACCCACAGTTTCAGACATGTCTGCCGCAATTGCCAATAAATTGCAAATCAAGTCTCTTTCTGTAAATATTCCATATGGTTTGCCCTCTCTAGTCACAATAACACTTCCAACTCTTTTTTCATTCATTAGTTTTATCTGTTCAAAGAGTGAATCATCATAAGAACAAGTGTAGAGTGTGGGAGCCAGAACTTTATCTAGTCTGGGGGCAGTACTTAGTTTTCGTAGACCTCTGAGCATGTCAGATGTTGTAAGTATTCCTACCAGTTTTTTATTGTCAAAGACTAGCAATTTTCTATTTTTTTCAAACCTGATTTTGGCAGCATCTAGTAATGAAGTATCTGGAGAAATTTTTGTAAACATACTTGTTGCCACATGACTCATAGGTTTGTCATGGATGATTTTTTCAGTTACTAAATATTGCAGAATTTGTCGCTCAGATAGTAATCCTATGACTTCATCGTTATTGATCACAATCAAATTTCCAATTCCATTTTTGTACATTTTTGTAACTGCATCAAAAAATGAAATGTTTTGAGATACGGTAATAGGAGTTTTTGTCATGTATGCTGAAACATTAAGTTCTACAGGTTCTTGAGACATCTTTCTTCAAATTGTTTTTTTTAGGATAAATTTAACTTCTTCTAACCAATTTCATGTTCCTTTTGCAGCATCTATTTTAATTGCGGGATTTGTGGTTAATACCATCATGATTAGTGGCAGGATGGTAATCCAAAGTACTTGATTGTCTCATTCATGGAGGATTGACATTCCAAGTAATGATAAAGGATTAATCCAAATCTTGTCCAAATGTTCTATTATTAATTTGAAAATTTTCTTAAATAATATTTTAGAAAATCAAAATTATTTTCTCAAGAGTAAAAGATTCATTTTCGTAATATCTGTGATCTCCAAAAATAACCGAGGGTATAAAAGATAGAAAATTTCATTATCAAGATGTCAAAACGTGTAACTATAGTTTTAGATGATGAACTGGTTAAAAACTCAGAACAATACAAGCCAAGAAAATGAAAGATTCCAATTAGTTTCTCAAAAGTGGTAAATATCACATTAGAAAAAGGTCTGAAATTAAATTGATTTGATGGAACATAAAATCTGTCAAATTCATATTTGATAATCTGAAATTAGTTTAAAACAATTAAACACGTAAAAATTAAGGCGAAATTATGACAAACTTGAGTACAAGTCTAGGCGATTTATCTCTTGAAGAACTTTTTCCACAAACATTAACTGATGTATCTTGTCCTGAAATTCAAAAAAATAGGGAAGTTTGGGTAGCTACAGAAATGTGTGCTCAATATCTAGAATCTACCATAGATGCAATTGTAGTTCGGGGTGATGATAACAAACTTGCGGGCATAGTTGGAGGCTATGATCTATTAGACTGCATACGAAAACATCCGACACGTAACTTTCAGTACACTTGTGCAATAGAGGAAATAATGTTCAAAGACTTTCTACAAGTTGAAAAGAAAACAAAATTCAAAGATTTGATGGGAAAGTGGAAAAATACTCGAAGAGCTTTTGCGGTCATTTCTAATAATTCTGGTAGTTATTCCCCCATATCTGCAAGAAAAATGCTTGAAGTAGGCATAAGATACAAAACGGACATGACTGTCTCATCAATATCAAAAAAGAAGATCATCACTTTTCAAGGTGATGAGCCATTGAGTAAAATATTGGATTTGATGTTTGAAAATAAAACACGGAAACTTTTGCTAGTAAACTCTAATCAATTTATCAGTGACAGGACAATACTTGAGGGAATCTCAAGAATGCTAAAATTTCAACAAAATATTGATAATTTCTTGGATGTTCCAATTAATCAATTCACATTTGACCACATAAAGGTAATTACAGAAGATCTAAAGTTTGACAAACTTTGTTCAGTTATGAACAAAATGGAACATCCGTATGTAATTTACAAGGATATTGTAGTCAGCCCTTGGGATGTGTGTCTATCTTTGATAAATGAAAATGTGACAGAAATTAGCGAGAAATATCAAATGAAACAAAAATGCCCTCATTGTGGAAATGATGTGGATTAAATCAATCTCTTTTCCCGTAGAATTTCATTAACAATCGCGCTGACTTTGTCATTTGTTTCGTACATTATTTCGTTTATCTTTTGTTGTTTTTTAGCATCCAACACAAAATAATATCAATTGTGTCCTGATAAACTTTCAATGCTTTACAAAACATATCATCGCATGTCTTGTGAAATCATTCTGTGAGTATTCTAAGTGAATGTTCAACGGATTTTTTTACATCCTCTAAAATCTCTTTTAATGTCTTTTCGTTATCGATTTGGCTTTTTTGTTGTATTTCTGTGTTATAGTATTTCATCCATGAATAACAATGTTGTAAATTTTCAATCATCTCAAAAGAGAACAGGGTTTGCTTACCAGAAAGTACTACTGCATCCCATACATCTGTAAAAAATGGCTTGTAATCTTTGTATTCAATAGAGTCATTGATGAATCTAATCTTTCTTCGTAGATCAGTGTGGATTAAATTTGTCATCCTTTTTTTTATATTGTTTTCCTTCATTTTTTCTGATTTTCTATAGAGCCATGTTTCAAGAAAAACTGCACCAAAAATTAGTATCGCCAAAATCACAGATTCAATTATTATTTTGTACCATTCAATAATGTCTAGTTCCATATTAAATCATTCTGAATTTTTCAGTATAAATTCACATTTAATGATTATCCATGTTGGAGATACAGTCATGTGGAATGTCTGCATTCCAGATTTATCTAAAAATTCATTGTGAATTTATGGATATTTTCTGTAAATCGTAAATAATCCATGAAAACAATAAAAATTTTATGTAAACAGACATGGATTTTCTTTGGAAATATGTCTTCTGAATTCAAATAATCTAAATGATCATGAATTTTACCAACAATGCTAATTTATTGATTAAATCACATTGGAGGGGATTGATTATAATTAGTGTCAATGACTGGTCAAAAATAAAATTTCAGTTAAACCATTAAATAAAAAGTAGAAATAGAAATTTTATTTATTTTTTCCAAAAGATCCCTGATGATCACTTAAACAACAAGGACATTGTTCAGTATAACATTCATTTACTGTTTCATGACCACAAGAGCCACAGTGGCAAAAAGGATCACTAGTCATAAGTATAAACTAGATTAGGGATGGTTAAAAACATTAAGATTATAAAATAAATGCATTATCATAGTTGAAAATGTTGTTAGTACTTTAAGTACAAATAATGAAATAATTTGTTATGGTCGAAACAAAAAACGCACCAAAAAAAAGTACAGGGATCATTCCATTGGGAGGTTCTAGTTGGACAGAAATTGATAGGTCAATAGAGAATTTTCGCAGAGATATGGAAAAAGCATTTTCATCATTTCCAACAATATCTATGCCAAAAATGTCGCATGCATCATGCGATGTTATAGATGAAGGGAATCAATTTCGTGTAAAAATGGATGTTCCTGGAATAAAGAAAAGTGAAATCAAACTGAATGTATCTGATAATTCTATAGAGGTATCTGCAGAACATAAAGAAGAATCTGAAGAAAAGAAGAAAAATTATCTTCGAAAAGAACGAAGTGGTGTATCTTATTATCGATCTCTGCCTCTATCTGAGAAAATATTGTCAGACAAAGTAACTGCAAAACTTGCTGATGGTATATTGGATATTACACTGCCAAAATCAAAACCAACTGAAATACAAAAGAAAAAATCCATATCTGTACAGTAGATTTCTCTTTTTTATTTTTTTAAATTAATAGCATGATGTGATGATTCATAGTTATGTCAAAATATCACACTGTTTACCACAAAATTATGTTCTAGTTGATTGTTTCATTTTACTATTGTAATAGGTATTTTTGATTATTGTAAAATTGAGTTTGTTTTTCAATATCAAAATTCAACACACTGTTTATTTAAAACAATTATTAATGTAAAACATGACGACTTTAAGTGAACTTCGTGTCTGCAAGTTGTGTGGAAATGTTTTTTCAAAGAGAGCCGGTGTAACTATAATTTCTAGTTGTCCACAATGTAAAGGAATTAGTTTTGATATAGTTGACATAAATAAAGAACCAATCGAAGATGATTTTTAATACCCATCAATGAATTGATTTATTTTAACAAGAATAGTTCTGACATACCGATTTGAAGGAAACTTAAGTTTTCTGAAAGTACTGAATTATTTTTGGTTGTATATTTAAAAATCTAACGTGATGGTTTTATTGTCTAATAATTTCTAATTTGTGGGGATTTACTTTGATATGCATCAATAATATCGCGTACAGTTACAATCCCTGAAATTTTTTCTTGATCTCGTAATACTAATCGTTTGATATGATGTTGTGCCATTATATTTGCTGCTTCATTTGCTAATATATCAGGGGCAGTAATTAATGGAAATGATGAGTACAGATTGATTGCCTCATCTAGATTAACGCGATTATTTAACACCTTAAAAACTAAATCTCTTTCTGTAAATATTCCAAATTCTGAATTTTTTCCATCAACTATGACAGAACCCACTCTTTTTTCATACATCAACTTACATGCATCAAAAATACTATCGTTATATCCCACATGATACACCTTTTTGCTAATTACATCATCCAGGATTGGTGCAACGTATGTTTTTCTAAAAGCACGAAGAAGATCACTTGGCGTAATTATTCCAACTAGTTTATTTGAATCTGTAAAAACTAACAATCGTGCTTTTTTAGATATAATTAATTCTGCCGCACTTTGAATTGATGTATTGGGTGATACCATCTCAAAAGGTGTCAGCAATATTTTTTTTAAATCTATGTTAGGCAAAGTGTTTTTTTCTACAATCTGTTTAAGAATATCACGTTCAGTTAAGACTCCTAAAGGGTCACCTTCTTCTGTACTGACAATTAGATTTCCAATTCCTCGTTTTGCCATAAAACTAATACATTCAGGAAGAGATACTTCAGGTAAAACTGAAATTGGATATGCAGTCATATAGTTTCCAACAAAAAGGGCTTCAAGCTCAAGTACCATTAAATAAAATTCACAACTTGGAGTATTTGACTGTGTGATTTGATTATCAAATTTAATTTTCACGTCTAACTACGCCCAAATTATTGCTCATCTTAGTGGTCTAGTCCATGTAGATATGAACCTTGAATTTGGGAGAGTAACAAACTAGTTTAACAAAATATTCTCCCGCACACATATGTAGAAAAAACATGGTAAAAATTAATTATATTATGTACCTTTGGTTGTTCTAAATAATTTATGATAAATTAATCATACATTTCATCATGTTTTAAAAGAATTGATAAGTTATTTTTTATTAAAGAAAAATTTATCTTTTTCTTCCAAATTTTCTACATAAGTATCCATATCCAACATGAATTCTTCTTCATCAGCGTAGGCTCGCTCTGCATGTTCACTAATATCCAATCCTGCATCTTCTACTTCTGGTGACACTCTAACACCAACCAAGAAATCTATAATTTTCATAATTACCCATGTACCGCAAAAACCAAGAACTGCAGCGACTGCAACTCCAATGGCTTGAATTCCTAATTGATCCGGATTACCAAATAGTAAGCCGTTTGGTCCATTTGGATTAACTAATTTACTTGCAAAGAGTCCAATTGAAAGAGAACCTATAATTCCTGCAACACCATGGACTGAACTGACATCTAATGCATCATCTATCTTTAGTTTCTCCTTAAAGATTATAATTCCAGAATATGAGGCAATACCTATTGCTATACCAATAATAAAAGAATGTTCTACGCTAACAAATCCTGATGCTGGTGTAATTCCTGCAAGACCTGCAATAGCACCATTAACTGCTGCAACAACAGAAGGCTTGCCTGTTCTTATCCAAGATAATCCTACCCAGATTAATGCAGAAACTGAAGAGGCCATGTGTGTTACAATGACTGTATTTCCAGCTAGTGAACCAGAAGCTAATGCACTACCGGCATTAAATCCAAACCAACCTAACCAAAGAAGTGCTGAACCTGTTACTGCTAAAGGTATACTGTGTGGAATTTCAATTGCTGGGCCAAAGAATCTTCTACGACCGAGCACCATTGCTGCTGCAAGTGCACCCATGCCAACACTAGTATGAATAACTATACCGCCAGCAAAGTCAACTACACCTAGTTTTGCTAACCAACCACCACCCCATATCCAATGAACTAGAGGATAATAGATCAGAACGGACCAAGCAGCTATGAATATAACAAATGAACTAAATTTCATTCGTTCGGCAATAGTACCAGTTAGAAGTAATGGTGTTATTGCAGCAAACATTAATTGAAATTTTACAAACAATACCCCAGGAATTGTTGGTGCATAATGAAGTGCCTCATTCCATGGAACTCCTTTTAGAAATACCCAATCGGTGTTACCTATTATTCCGCCTGATTCATCAGGACCAAATGATAGACTAAAGCCGAAAACAAACCACATTACGCTAAGTAAGGCCAATCCAAAGAAAATTTGCATAAAAACGGATACGGTATTTTTCTTTCTCAATAAACCAGATTCAAAAAGACCAAGTGCAGGTATCATTAAAAGTACTAAACTTCCGGCTACAAGCATCCATGCTGTATCACCTGTATCTATTGGCACAGTACTTTTGAAGCTCTAAAACTAAATAATAATAACGAAATTAGATAACTGTTTGATTATCACATGATTATCAAAATCTGAAACTATTATTTGTGAAAAACCTTTCAGAATTATCAAATGCTAAGAATTGAAGCAC
>Ga0105164_10001586_pt1 | contig 14574 bp, 16 predicted proteins | sample VDWuncwatermetaG_FD_89674 | JGI IMG/M metagenome (GOLD analysis project Ga0105164, IMG submission 89674) | Wastewater microbial communities from Netherlands to study Microbial Dark Matter (Phase II) - VDW unchlorinated drinking water | ecosystem: Environmental > Aquatic > Freshwater > Drinking...
GATAGAGTCGCCCACAGTCTTGGCACCGCCAGGCGAATTTCGCTAAGGCCATCACTTCCTTCTCTAGCGTGTGGTACGTCGTCACGGCGACTGTTCCTGTTCGATTCATCTGCGCCATCTTCCGCAAAAACTCCAGGCCATGATCAGGCCGACGTTTCAATACATCGAATTGCCATTGATGAATCATTTCATGAGCCAAGGTGTTGAGCAGCTCCTGTTCCGCGTAGGGTGTCCGCGCGGTGAGCTGTTCAAAGAGCGGGAGAGACAGGCGAATTTCTCGACGGCTGTGAGTCAGGGTGAGGGGGGAAAATGTCTTTGGCCCTTCGCGACAGGCAAACATCCCAACCGAGGAGGTCAGGCGCTGACTCCAGACGATCTCGATCGGCCTCAGTGAACCGGAGAAGTATTGTGTGTTCAAGTGCTGCCAACGAGCCTGTAGCCATTCTGAAGAAAGGAGTACCGAAAGGCTCGGGGCGGACGAGGATGGGCTCATCCCAATTCCTCCAGCACAGCCGCCGCAAGCAACGGCAGCATGATCTCGTGGTGGCCGGTCAAGGAATAGCCCTGGCCGCCCTTTTGCGTGGGGCGCCGCACGACGTTGGTCTGCGGTCGGTAATGGGAGAGAAAGTCCATATTCACGGTCGTAATGTTGGCAATCGGATGGCCGAGGTTTCTCCCTAATGACAGTGTTTTTAGAAAGACCTCTGGCAGAATCACCGCCGAGCCGACGTTCAGGTAGACGCCCCCTTCCATCCCAGCGACGACAGCGGTGAGACGCCTGAAGTCCAGGAGAGATGTAGCTCCGATGGCTGCGCCGTCCGCCGAAGGGTGCATGTGGATAATGTCGGTTCCGACCGCGACATGCACGGTCACCGGAATACCGAGTGTTGCTCCTGTGGCAAGAATGCTGACAGCTCGATTCGGGAATTGATCGGCTGTGTGGTTCATGTAGCGTCCGATGGCTTCACCCAGCCCCTGACCGTCTTTCGCGCCACGCGTGATGGCGTCATTCAGAATCCGTCCCGTTTCTTCCGCCATGCCAAACCGGCCATTGTCGATTTCGGCATCGACTTCTTCGGAGGTATGGCCCATGAGGGCCAATTCGAAGTCGTGGATAATTCCTGCCCCGTTCATGGCCACTGCCGTGATGATGCCTCGTTCCATCAAGTCCGTGATGATCGGGGACAGCCCCACCTTGATGACATGGGCGCCGATCCCGAGAATGACAGGGCGGCGCCTTCGATGCGCCTTCACGATGGCCTGGGTGACGGCCCGCAATGTTGTGACCGCGAGGATGTTTGGAAGACGGGAAGAGAAGGTTGAGAAAGTCCCTCCGCGTTTCCATGGCGCGGCCAAGTCTGAAAGCCGAACCTTGCTGTGTCGTTTTTTTAGCGGATAGGTCTTGAGGTCAGACGCGTTGATCGGAGGGATCAAGGCGGGCGGCCGAGTCAAGGGAGTCCTATTAGGACGCTTTCCCAAGGAAATGATCCTCTACCAGTTCGCACAGGACGTGGCCGAGCGTGATGTGACTTTCTTGAATCCGAGACGTGACCGTAGACGGAACGATGAAAGGGTAATCGACCAACGCGGCCAGCTTCCCGCCATTGGCGCCTGTCCAGGCGATCGTAGTCAGGCCACCGTCGCGGGCCGCCGCGACACCTTTCAGCACGTTCGGAGAATTCCCGCTGGTGCTGATGCCAATCGCAATGTCCCCTTTTCGGCCATGCGCGCGCACCTGGCGGGCGAAGAGTTCTTCGTACCCATAGTCATTCGCGATGCAGGTAATGGCGGCAATGTCCGTCGCTAAAGCAATTGCGGGTAACGGCATGCGGTCGGCTTTGTACCGTCCGACGAACTCCGCCGCAATATGGGCCGCATCGGTGGCGCTGCCACCGTTGCCGAACAGCAAGACTTTATAGCCGTCGTGAAAGGCCGCTGCGAGCAGCTGTGCGACTTGGACGATCCGGTCGGCATGTTCACACGCGAATTTCTGTTTCACGCTTGCGCTATCGGTAAACGCCGCCAAGACTGAATCCTTCATGGGCGCGATTCTAGGCGAGGTCATTGATCCTGTCAAACGGAACGGGTGTGCCCGTTACGACTTCGCGGGGGGTGAAATCCCAGGTTGTCTCATGGCATTCATCGCCAGTGCGATCATTGAGCCGACATCGGACACGCTTGCCGGCAGGATCAGGGTATTGGTTGTTTTCGCCAACTCTCCGAACTTGGTGATGTACTGCTCCGCGACGCGGAGCTGAACGGCCTCTTGCCCTCCGGGAACCTGAATCGTTTCAGCGACTCTTCGGAGGCCCTCTGCCGTGGCCTGTGCAATGGCGAGAATGGCGGATGCGGCACCCTCTGCTTCATTGATCTGCTGCTGCTTCTTGGCTTCTGATGCCTTAATCACTTGTTGTTTTTCACCTTCCGCCTGGTTGATCGCGGCATCACGTTCGCCTTCTGAGGTCAAAATCAATGCGCGCTTCTCCCGTTCCGCACGCATCTGCTTCTCCATCGCGTTCAGTACATCCTTCGGCGGGGTGATGTTTTTGATTTCGTAGCGGAGAACTTTGACGCCCCAAGGCTCCGATGCTTTATCCAATTCGTTGACTACCTGAGCATTGATCGTGGTTCGGGCTTCGAAGGTCTTGTCGAGTTCGATTTTCCCAATCTCGCTTCTCAGCGCCGTCTGGGCCAATTGCGTGAGTGCAAACTGATAGTCGCTGATTCCGTAGGATGCGCGTTCCGGATTCAGGACCCGCATATACAGGATTCCATCGACATGCACCTGAACGTTGTCACGGGTAATGCAGACTTGCTCCGGAATATCGACGGCGCTTTCCTTCAGCATGTGCCTGTATCGGATCACGTCGATGAACGGCACCAAGATGTGGAATCCCGCGTCCAGCGTGGAACCGTATTTGCCCAAGCGCTCCACGACATAGGCGCTCTGTTGAGGGACGACGACCGCCGTCTTCGCGATGACGACTAAGACGATCACCGCCAGGACGATGACGACTAACGTTCCGCCTTCCATGCCCGCACCTCGTTGATTTACGCCCGTTATTCTGGCTGGACCCAGAGCATTAAACCATCCACTTTGGTGACTGTTGCGCGTTGACCTGATGAAAGGGGAACGGTTCCGACATTCCTCGCGCTCCATGTGGAGCCACGCAACTCGGCTTTTCCCGTGTGTCCCGGCTGGAGTTCGTCAAGAAGGATCGCCGTCTCTCCGATCATGGTGTCCATCGCCTGCGGGGGATGCCGTTGTGTCAGGTGAATCAATGGCCCGCGTAACAGCAGCAACGAGAGGATCGCCACAATGGAGAACAACAGCCACTGGAGCCAGTCGGCTGTGATGACATCCAGACCGGTCAGGGCACCGACCATCACGGCGGCGATGCCGAAGAACAAGAGGTAAAACCCTCCGGGAGACGCCATCTCTGCGCCGACCAAGGCCAGGCCCAGAAACATCCAATACCACCAGATCATCGAACAGCCCTCGTTGTGTGCGGTAAGATAGTGTGAGGAAATGGTGATGCTGGAAAAGTCTAAGCCCGATTCCTCAGCCCGTCAAGCGGCGTGCAGTGTGGTGTCCGTGAATTGATCACACACTCATGGCGATGATATAGTCCGCGCGCGATGGCACAAGACCAACCCATCAAGACGCTCGTGGTCGCATTGGTCGATGATGCGGCAGCGGCAGTCTATTCGATCAACAGGCTCAATCCGGAGGCCCTGTGTTTCGTGTTGCCTGAAGGAAGTAAGGCTTTGGTGGAATCGGACATACAGCCGAAGATCCAACAGATGCCGAGGCGGTGGGATTGGATCGTGATGGAAGACGCAACGCAGTTCCCCGCTATCTATCAGACAATTGCACGGTCGTTACCGGATCTCTTGCGGACATGGGAGATACAGCCGGGGGAGCTGGTCGTGGATCTGAGTGGAGCCACCCCGGCGATGGCGAGTGCGCTCACCTTGGTCGCGCTCCCATGGACTTCTCGGGTGGTTGAGCTGACTCGGGCGCGTGACGGTCAGGAGGATGATCGGGTCGAGTTGGGTCCAAGGACGCTCGTCTGGACCCAGAGTAATCCATGGGACGAGCAAGCGACCGTGTCACGCCGGGAAGGATGCGAGTTATTTAATCGGGGTCTCTTTCACGCAGCGGCCAAACTGTTCCGCGCCGTAGAACTGCGAGTGAGTGGCGGGCACAAGCCGCTCTATCGTGCCTTCACCGATTTGGCCGAGGGCTATGAGTGCTGGGAACGGTTTCAGTACCGTCAATCCTGGGACAAGTTGAGGGCTGCGACCAAGGCGCTGGAGATGGCGTCGCTGTGGGGTGGACCGACTGGATTGAAAGCGATCCTGCCTGCGCTGAAGGCCAACGCGAGTTTCCTTGAGAAACTGGTGTTGGACCCTGCAGAGGTCAAAGAATACCTTGCGCTGGACTTATTGGCGCATGTGGGTAGGCATCTCCATGTCGGCCATGACCCCGAAGGGGCGATCACAGCGCTTGTTCGTGCACTGGAGGCGTTCGCGCAAGTCCGGCTCTATAAGTCGCACAAGATCAAGAGTTGGGATGTCTCGCCGGAACAGCTCCCGCAAGCCCTTCAAGGGACCTGCCGCACCTGCTATCTCGACGATATCGATGGCAAATACAAGCTGCCGCTTCAAGCTCAGTTTCGTGTGTTGGCCGGACTGGGTGATCAACTAGGCCAAGCCTTTCTCAAGGAATGGCAGAAGATGAAGCCGTTGCTGGATGCCGCGAACCATGCCGTGTTGGGACACGGCTTCGAGCCGATCAAAGCGGAGCGAGTGCAGCAGCTGTACGATGTTGTTGTCCGACTCACTGGCGTTGCGGAGTCTTCGCTGCCGAAGTTTCCTGTCTTGAACCTATGAGCGTTCAGCGGCTCACTGTTAGGCATTAGAACTGAGGCCGACTGCTGAGAGCTGGTCACTCATGGACATTCGCGTCTACTACGAAGATACGGACTGCGGCGGGGTCGTCTACTACGCCAATTACCTGAAATATTTTGAACGGGCCAGGACCCACTACCTCGAAGATCGAGGGCTGTCGGTGGCAGGGCTCATGGCCGAAGGAACGGTGTTTGTCGTCGTGCATGCGGAGGTGCATTATCGGTCGCCTGCCCGCTATGGCGAGACGTTGGTGATCGAGACGGTCGTCCCCGAGATGACGGCTGTGTCGATCACTTTTGCCCACGTGGTCAAGGACAAAGTCAGTGGGCGTGTCGTGGCCGAAGGGTCAGCCAGACTGGCGGCGACGGACGGCAATGGCAAGGTGAAGCGCCTGGACAAGGCAACCGTCGCTGCAATACAGTCAGAGGGGTATTCTGCTGAGAGACGTCATGTGTAATGTGCAGTGTGTGGAGCCGGCGGCCGTTCGTTATTTTCCCCGAGGGACGAACGACGGTTCATAGGCTGTGCCCTGTCCGGCAATCGTTCAAAATAACCAGCGCGGCGCCTGGATCTAGCGGCTGCTCTCAGCCAGCGCGTTGTCGCCATGCCATGCGTTGTGAGAGCGGTCATCGCAACAAGACGAAAGGAGTGTCCCTTATGAGCCAGCAGATTTCCGGATATACCTACGGCACCTCGGCGGTCGCGAAGTCGCCGGTGAGCCTTGCAGATTTTGAGTTGATGCAGAAGAGCGCGTTGTTCGGCGAGGAGGACGTGAAGTATTTACGTCTCTCGCACGATGTGGTGAAGGACCAGGTGGAAGCCATTTTGGACGTGTGGTACGGCTTCGTCGGATCCCAGCCGCATCTACTCCAATCGTTCCTCGGTAAAAGTGACGGCAAGCCGCTCGGCGACTACTTGGGTGGGGTGCGCAAGCGATTCGGCCAATGGATTCTCGACACGGCTCGTGCGGAGTACGACCAGAAGTGGCTCGATTATCAACATGAGATCGGCTTGCGTCATCATCGCACCAAGAAGAACCAGACGGACGGGGCGACGGCGTCAGCAGCGATCGTGCCGTTTCGCGATCTCTTCGCGCTCATTTTCCCAGTGACCGTTACATTGAAGCCCTTTCTTGCGAAGAAGGGCCACTCGGCCGAGGACGTTGAGAAGATGTATGCGGCATGGGTCAAGTCCTGCCTGCTCCAGATCACGCTCTGGAGCCACCCCTACGTCAAAGCCGGCGATTTCTAATCGGGCATTGAGTCGAATTCGGGGACATTCTCATCGAGACCGAGTCTGCACTCGGTGGGATCTGGGATGTCCCCGTTTTCTTTTCCACGGCCATGCGCAGCACGATATTCTCCTGCCGTCGATCGCAGGTCTAGCCCGCATTATTCATGACCGTTCGTTGCGAAATCGCCAAGCCGCGTCGTGAGACCGGCGCGCGGAGCCCGGAGGACCTGAAGCGTACTCGTGCAGTACGTTGAGGGTCTGAGGGGCGAGCCCGCTGGCCGCAGGCTTGTCGGAACAGCGGATCGGCGATTGCAGCAGAAGAGTCATGAATAATGCGGGCTAGCTTGCTGCGGGGATTTTCATTGGGAGGAGTCTTCAGGAGCTCCTCCCGTCATTGAACAGGAGGAGACAGGGGGCAGATTCACCCTGTCAGCGATGGGTCACTGTTTGAGTAGAGAAGCCCTGGAGTTTCTTACCGACCTGCGCCTTCGTGTCACCCACAGTGCCACCTGATTCTGACCACTGCGTAATCACGATTTCTATTCGCCGGTTCTTACTCCGGCCTTTTTCTGTGTCATTGGCCGCAACCGGTTTGCTATCGGCGTACCCCATGGCTGTGACTCGGTCGGCCTCAAGCCCCCCGTTGATCAATATTTGAATGGCATGTTCGGCTCTGGTCCGGGAGAGTTCGATATTATCTCGAAAGCCCTTCCGAGGGTCGCTCCGGAGCGGCGCGTTGTCGGTATGGCCGGCAACCTCGATGTTCTGGTAACGGAATCCGTGCAAGACGGCTCCGATCCTCTCAAGCAATGAGGTGCCACCGAGGGTAACTGCTGCCTCACCGGTGGGGAACAATTCAGCGGCTGCAAACGCGAGGGTCAATTTATTGCCTCGCTGTCTCAACGTCGCGCTGCCCTTCTTCAGTTCGGGCTGTAAGAGGCTCGCGAGACTCTCGCTCATCTTCCCGAGGTCGCTACTTGATGAGGATTCTGTGTCATCTGCAAGCGCGGGGGGGGATGGGAGGAGGTTCGTCACGGCTAGGTTCTGATCGAGCGATTGCAGCGGAATCGTGTTTTTGTCGGCACCGCTGTCTTCTTGGGCTGGAGCTGGCTCTGTTTGCTTGGACGTAGTGCGTTCGAGGTCTGCCAGCAATTGCTTCGTGCGTGCGAGTTCCGTGTCTCTTGCCATGAGTTGAGGATTGAGATCTGCCAGCTTTTGCGTGACTTGCTTGAGGTCGTCCTTGAGCTGCCCTAGTTCTTGCTCTTTCCGCGCTGTCTGCTGTTCAAATTCGGTTGCACGGCGTTTGGTTTGGGCTAGTTCCTGTTCTTTCCCCGCCATCTGTAGTTCGACTTCAGTGAGGCGACGCTTGGCCTGCGCCAGATCTTGGTCTTTCCCCGATGCCGTCAGTTGCTCTGCTTCGGCTGGGCGGCGTCTGGCCTGTGCCAGTTCTTGCTCTTTCCGCGCCGTCTGCTGTTCGGCGTCGGCAAAGCGACGTTTAGCCTGCGCCAGCTCTTGCTCCTTCCCTGCCATCTGTAGTTCGATTTCGGCAATTCGGCGTTTAGTCTGTGTCTGTTCCTGTTCTTTTCCTGCTATCTGTTGTTCGGTGTCGGCTGCACGGCGTTTGGCCTGGGCCAGCTCCTGTTCTTTCCCTGCCAGCTGTAGTTCAACTTCAGTGAGGCGACGCTTGGCCTGCGCCAGGTCCTGTTCTTTCTTTGCTGTCTGTTGTTCGGCGTCGGCTGCGCGGCGTTTGGCCTGCGTCAATTCTTGCCCTTTCCCTGTCGTCAGCTGCTGTTCGACTTCGGAGACTCGACGTTTGGCCTGGTTGAGCTCCTCAGTTTGTGACGCAAGATCCTCTCGAAGCTTCTTAGAGTTCTCGTAGGCATTGGATTGCAGGGCGGTGATCTCATTATCTTTGGCATGGAGTTGGATAACTAACTCACCGATCCGTCGCTTGGCATTCTCCAGATTGCCGGCAGCGAGTTGTCGCTCGAGCTCATCGATTCTTTGCCTGGCCTGCTGAAGATTGGTTCTCGTCACGCTCAATTCATCTTGCGGTGACTGGCCGGCTGCATCTCTAACGGCCAGAGAAAACGGCACAACTCCGCAGAACATGGCGAGGGATAGAAGCGTAAAGGCCGATAATGTTTTGATGATCATGTCTCACCCACAAGCTGCTAAGGTGCAGTGACCATAAATGAAGTCGCGCTCCATCAACGAATTTCACTAGACTGATGTGTTCATGAAATCCGTTCACGAGGCACAGGCGGAAGCGCCTGTGTTGAAACCGCAATCGATATGGGCGCTTCCCCTCTCCGTACATGAGGAAACGAAGAAAGAATCCTATCGTTTTCCTGATTCACTTTGCAACGGGGCTGTGAAGCCCTTCACCTAATGTGATGCATGCTCGTCCATCATCTGTGGGCTGTTGCTATATCAGCAGATAAGCTCGGACACAGCGGCGAACTGAGTGAGACGAGTCGCTGCCGGCATTACTCCATTGGGTAAAGCGGATCTTTGCTCGTAGGCCGTTTCACTCGTTCGATGAAACTTCCCGAGCACCGATAAGCTTCCTGATTCAAGAATGGGAAAATAAGCATGAGCCAGCTCGATTCCACTTGCACGTCGTCGGGTATCAATCGTACGCTCCTTTCGCGCGCGGTCAGCTTCAGATTGAGCAGACAGCCTTCTTGCGTGTACCCGCCCGCAGTTACCCGTGCGGATCGATCCGATCCTCCTGCAGCCTTATCAGTGTGGGAAGCGCACCCCGCTAGAAACATTGAAGTGACGACAGTAAGCGTTGCGTAAACGCGTTTCATAACTACCTCAGGAAATCTATAAATACCGGCCGGATTGGTGATTGCAGTGAACCTCAAGTCATGAGCTGCGGATTACTTTGGTGAGAGCGCATACTCATCGCCACAAAGGTTTGCGCGTAAAGATCACAGGATCGGCTAGATTGTCGGAGAAATACACGAAGGGTGTCAAGAAATGAGCAGAGAGGTTCGAATTTGAGGGCGATTTATCAGGCATCCCATGGACCGTGAAGGGTCAGAGCAAGACTTCACGCCGTGGTCCCCACCTTTTGTGGATAACCTTGTGAACAAGTCTGTTTCTTTGTCGGACTATGCTTAAATGACATGTCTATTCATCAAACTGCCCACTTTTTAGGCGTATGCACCCTCTTAGAATAGCCACCACTAATAGTGGCTCATACGTATACTTTTCGATGTTTTCGCGCATTCCTAGCAATGTGTATTCCGTGTCCATAAACGAGCCACTCGGGCGTCACTGATCAAATCAACTCGTGCATCGCTATCCACAGCCATGAGAGTTTCCTGTGGATCATGGATGAATTGCTGCGTCTAGAGCGCTCTATCTGATCTGTCAAGAGACGATCTGAACAGAACGCCGTCTCGTTGGGGAAGGAGGTAGAGCCAAATGGCTGGGAGCCCGCACTACTTTTTTCGATACACATTGAGCCCGATCTTCTCTTGTCGATCCGGAATGGTCACGTTCCCTTCCGTCGAAGCAATGATGATGGTCTTGCCTGTTGAAGAGGGACCGAATTCCTTTGAAAGCTCCACTCGGATTGTCAATACAGACCCTTCGACGCTCATCTCAACATTTTTCATGATCGTACCCTTTCAGTTGCACAAATGGTAGGCCCTTAGTTTGTAACGTCGATTTCCCATGACCTATTCACGGGATTGACATCAGGCTGTGCCAAGGCCGAGCCCTGGATCAGGTTCTGCATGTGGCTCGATTTGAGAGTGGACCGTTTCCTCACAAGATCAGGGGGCTAGCGAGCCAAGGTCGTACCAGAGATCTGCTTGGCGATGTTAGGTAAATGTTTTTGGGCATCGGCACCTTGAAAGCTAAAGGTCAGCACAAAACCCGAACACTGAGTGTACCCGGTGCCGCCAGGGCCTTTGCCGTTTCGAAAGTCACCGATGACCATATCCCCTCCTGTACAAACCGGGAATGTCGATCGCTTGAACTCCGGGTTCTGCAAGGAGATGTCGATGATCTGTTTGGTCTCTGTCACGGTTTCGCTTTGTAGGTCGATGTGCACGTACATTGACAGCACCTGACCGTTGGGCCATTGCCATGCACACCCTTCACCTGTTCCCATTCGAGACTGGACCGCAGCCAACTTTGGGGATGAGAGCAGGCTGCAGACTTGAGCCGCCATAGGGCTTTCGGCCTGGACGGGTGATGCCCAGAGTATTCCACCGATGGCGATGAAGTGTCTTAGCTTCAAGTGGTCTTTCCTTTGAAGAGCAATACCCTCGACAAAGAGCAAACGGACGAATTGTAGTCCCGGCGCTTCGATGATTCAATGGTCCGTTCCTCGGCCCATCCGGTTGACTCATGGATCGAGGGGACTCAGAAACAGTTCAAGGACGCATGAGTTTTGGGTCGTGTCGGATGCTGAAAGAGCTCGCATCTGCTGGCTCGCCTTCGTCGGCTGCTAAGGGGACAGATAACGGCTCAATGAGTCTTGGATTGCACGACGCCACGCCAATTCATTCCAACCTTTCTCCGATCCCGATTGTTTGAACTCTGACAGACTCATTCGGGGATGCTGGTGCCTGAGCCTTCCATTTCTTTTGGCAGGTCCTTCAGCTTCAGCAGCCCGTCCTTTATTCGTAGTTTGGTCTCTTCATAGTTCACATGGATGCTGGCCTGGTAGAGGAAGTCCGGAATGACTGCCGCATACACGTCGGTGAGTCCCCACGAGGGATATTCAGTAAAGACATGGCCTCCACAAGTTGTGCACCATTTGCGATAACTCAGCGGCGTCTTGCTGTACGTGCGGATATTCTCGGCTCCCTGTGTGATCTGCACCGCGTCGCAAAAGCAGCTGCGGTGGTAGACCTTTCTGGTGCTCATAGTGGATCTCCTTGAAGGTGTGCGGGCGTCTGACATATTCTGGCGTCTCATTGCCAGAAGTCTTTGTCCGGGTCGCAGGTGTTGCACTGCAACCTTGAATTCACAGTCTCCAGCCCACTGTATGCGATTGTTGGGCGTCATGACACAGTACCGATCTTCATTCTTACCGGCATGTGATCGCTGTATTTCAGCCATGCACTACTTTTCCCGATCTCGATGGTCGAGGATGGCAGGAGGTTCTTTGGAATGAAGGCGTAATCGATATGGTATGGCTTCTTTAGATTCCGCTGCAGGAAGAGCGTGGCGTCTCGCTCCTTTCCTTGCGGCACCGACTGAGCATAGTGATACAGACTTTCCAACCCGATATCCGATAGCTGCTGTACAACGCTTGTATGACTTACTGCAGCGTGACGCTTATCCCAAATCACATTGCTATTAAAGTCACCCATGACGATGGAGGTCTTAGTGCGGAGTGCTTCTGCATGCAGCTTCAAGTACTTCCAAAGCTGGCCGATGTATCTAAAGTCGTAGGACTCTGTCCGTCGTGTCCAGACGCCAAGAAGTGTCATTAAGCCATCAATCCTGCAGGGGAGAAACGTCTCAAGTCCATTGGCATCCAACGCAACTGGTTCAAGACGTATATGTGGTTTTGCGAATATGCCTAGCCCGCGGTTCTTATTGTCGCCGATCCAAAGCGAATTCGCACTCCACTTGCGGTATGAGTCACTTGCACTGCGCATTGGGTCCTCACATTCCTGAACGACGCAGACGTCTGGAAGTAAGTTCTGGAGGAAGGTGAACTTGTTGCGGAACGCCCCGGCGCAGTTCCAGGACACAATGATCATTACGCCCACCCATTAGGTGAACCGCTGAGGGGGCCACGATGAGATTGCGGTAGATCCCCTTCCATCTCCGACACTTCTCTGTCGAAAAAATCTGCAATATCTGTTGCTCGCCAGTCTTTGTCAAGGTGCCACTTGTTGGGACGGGTGTAGATCATCGTGATGCTGACATCCTTGTGCCCGAGGAGCTCCTGGATGGTTCTGGTATTGTAGCCGTCTTCCAACAGATGGGGGCGAACGAAGGTCGCAGCCGAGGCAGCTCGCTGGTTTGTTAATCCGTACTTTGAGCGGTGCCTTCTTTATCGCGTTTTACGTGACTCATGGCATGAGGAAAGTGCGGAATCCTTTGAGAGATCATGGTTTATGCTTTGGGTGACGTTCTGATGGGAGCTGAACGCAGACCTCGTTTTGGTTGTGCGATGGGTTCTGTCTTCGCTTGTCGACTAGAAGGTGTTGTTGGGCGTGATATTGGTGACAGGAGCGGGAAACATCTGACGGATTGAACAGCAAGATTTATATCGAGGTCAGGCCAATACAGGAAGTTGGGGTTCTGTTGTTCGACTCTCAGGATCTTTGATACAGAGGCGTCTAGAAACTGAGGAAATTCTTTGAACGAAATAAAGAGCTCGCTGTCTCTGGTACATAGCCAGAGTCCATGCCTGGATATATTGCTAACTTCAACACATGAAATACCTTTGTCACGCATGGTGAATTCCATACGAATGCTCCGGGACGAACGGTTCCCGTCTTACCGCAGATGAGCGAACCCATGAACAACGCCGCTTCCTGTCTATCCTACTTTCGAAAAACCTTCATTCCGAAGAATCTCCGCGACATTCTGCTCGTTCACGAACACGTCGGCCAGAAGACGATCGTAGACATCTCGGCCGTGTGGCTCGATGCGAATCGAGCCGCCGCGAAGGAGTTCTTCTAGCCGTTGCTTGGCTGCCGGTCCTTGCAGCTCGCTCATTTCTGGGGTGTCGATGCCGCGAAGTCTGATGCGCTCGCTTCCGACGCGAAGGGTATCTCCATCGACGACACGTACTAATAGCGTGCTCAGCAGTCTCGCCTCCTGCCTTGACCGAGTGCGAAGCGTAGAGAGTCGAGACTGTTTGTGCGTAGAGCCGAGTTTGTACCGTCCTTTGGGGTAGCGCTGTGGTCGGCTGTCTGGCGGACGCCGAGGCCGACGTTGCTTATAGGTGGGGAGGCGATCTGAGTCTTGTTCCTGATTTGGTGACGGATACCAGCAGAGATCACATTGCGGTTGTAGCGTCGAACCAAGATCGGAGTTCGGTAAACGATCAGCATGGGCATTGGGTTCGAAGGGTATGAGAGCCCACCAGCCGATGAACAACCAAGTCGTAATGGGTACAGGCAGTTTCATGGAATGTGTGCATATGCAGGTGTCACGCCAGACTTGGGTCGATTGACAATGTTCAAAACCGCATGCTGGAATGGGTTCGCATTTTTACGAGATACGAACGACGCTTCACGATTCACGGAGGTTGAATGTCATGGATATGATGGGACGGGTGGGGCTGGTCGAAATTCCCATATTAATTGCCCCAGATCAAAAGGTTTGGATGGATCGTATGATTAAGGAAGGGAAAATCGCCATCCCGCCTGGAGGAACGTTGGAAAAAGGGTCGCTCTATTCGATGTTTATTCGCATGCTGCTCCATAACGCGATGGAGGAACAGAAGCGGCAGGAGGTATTAGAGGCCGAAGATGAGGATGATGATGAGTAGAGAGTACTCAGATAGGCCTCAAAGGGAAGAGCTCTCAGGTATCAGTGCCCTGTATCTAAATAGATAACGATTGTATCCTGGAAGATACGAATGACCGATCTAACTGGACGTCTTGGGCGGGCGTTCAGTTAGAGTTTCTTGAAGGCTGTGTGCGCGGCACGGAGGGTCTTCTCGATGTCCTGTGTGCTGTGGGCGGTGGAGAGAAATGCAGCCTCGAACTGAGAAGGCGCGAGATAGACACCCTGCTCCAGCATGTGGTGAAAAAACTGGCCGTAGCGCTTCGTGTCTGACTGTTTCGCCGTATTCCAGTCTACAACAGGGCCTGGGGTAAAGAAGGTCGTCAACATCGACCCAATTCGGGTTTGCGACACGGGGATTCCGGCCTTTTTCGCCGCTTCGCCAATCCCCTTGGCCAGAGCTGCTGACCGCTCCTCTAGTTTCTTGTAAACCCCCTTCACTCGCAACTGCTTGAGTGTTGCCAACCCAGCGGAGACTGCCAGCGGATTACCGGAGAGCGTACCAGCCTGATAAACCGGTCCAACCGGTGCAATGAGATCCATGATCTCTCTCCGTCCGCCATAGGCACCGACGGGCAAGCCTCCTCCAATAATCTTGCCCAGCACCGTCAGATCAGGTGTGATGCCATAGAGTGCCTGTGCGCCTCCATAACGTACTCGGAATCCTGAGATGACTTCGTCAAAAATCAGCAAGATATTGTGGTCAGCGGTCAGCTGACGCAGCGCCGCGAGGAAGTCCGGAGCAGGAGGAACGACTCCCATATTCCCTGCGATCGGCTCAACGATGATACAGGCCAGCTGATCACGGTTGGCCTTGATCAGTTGCTGGACCGTACGAATATCATTATAGGGAGCGGTGAGCGTGTGTTTGGCAAAGTCATCCGGCACGCCCGGTGAATCCGGAATCCCCAATGTCGCCAGCCCTGA
>Ga0105164_10001590_pt1 | contig 14546 bp, 7 predicted proteins | sample VDWuncwatermetaG_FD_89674 | JGI IMG/M metagenome (GOLD analysis project Ga0105164, IMG submission 89674) | Wastewater microbial communities from Netherlands to study Microbial Dark Matter (Phase II) - VDW unchlorinated drinking water | ecosystem: Environmental > Aquatic > Freshwater > Drinking...
CCACACAATCTGATTTTCCAAAAATTGAAACCCTCTTTTCAAAAGTAAAAGAGGGTTATCAAAAAGCCATCGAAGAGTTAAAGCAATGATCCCCGGCTAGTTTTAGCGAGAATTCAAAATTTAAAAATAAGCCCTCACTTGCGCACCACCTGTATGAATTGTCCTGGTGCCCTCTGATTTACGACCATCATAGGATAAGCTCAATTGTAAATTATTTGTCAGGTTTCGTTGATATATGAGGCCCCAGGTAATGTTTTTTCCATTCTGCAAAGCATCCATCATTTCAAAGGCAAGGGATGTGTTTTGGGTGCCGTTAAAATTTATCTGAATGAAATTTGCTTTAACATTTAAACTCCCTTTTTGCAATATATTGTATTTTACTTCCATTCCATAATCCTGCAAAGTAGCCCGCTGGGCGCCAAACTCAACATGATTTTTTTTATCGGTGTACTTGAAGGATGCTGTTATACGAAAGGCTGTGTTTGGCTGATAGTTTAGTTTTGGCGCTGCTTCATAATATAAAATGGAAAAATCCCTTGTTCCAAAATATTGCGATCTGCTGATTTTTTTTCCGTCTTTGTAGGATAGGTCCCACCAGAATTGTTGAGAGATGTTCCAGCGCAAACGTGCCTCTTTATAACTATTTTGGCGGGTATCAAAACCGTTTACAAGTAAAATTTTATTACGTACATCCTGGTAGGTCAGGTCCAGGCCAAAAACAGAATTTAGTTGATTAATAAATAAGGTATTCCTGAATGAGGAGTTAAGTGTGATCAGGCTGGAGTCGTTTGTTTCAGCCAGGAATGGATTGTAGGCTTTTGCAAGGCCGGTAGTGAGTGAAGCCGCACCATCGTTCCAGGTTGATTTTCTATCAATGCGATATGCGGATTGATTTGCAAACCGTGAAATAAATTTACGGACGCCTGTTTTGCTTGCCCACAAGGCCGCTGGTTTCAGCATTAACATTTCGCTGAACTGATTGCTGTACACTTTAATATAATCAAGACTTGGGGTGAAAATTTTTATATACGTTGCTGTGTTGGAAAAAGCCGCCACCTCAAATTCGTTCAATTCTTTTATGCCATTGCTGTTGTAATCTATCCAGGTGTAAACGCCCTGTCCGGCAGCAACTTCAATATACGAAAATTGTTTTTTTACTTCTAAGCCCGAACCAATTTCGTAAAATGAGTTGGAGTATAACAAACCTTTCCATAAGCGGAAGCTGTACTCAATACGCGAAACCAACGAATTATCGGGCTTTTGAAGGGTAAGCGATGAGTCAACAATTTGTAATTTCCGGTAAGCCACATTTACTTTTAATTGACTATTTGGATTTTGCATTGCTTCGAAAAATCCACCATAGCTTTCTGCAAAGGCTGATCTGTTGAGGCTTGTAGTGCCAAATATGTTTTTTACAGCATGATCACTTCGCTGCTTATAATAGAGCCCGTATCGGTTTTTTGTGGTATCAGAATTTTGAATATAGCCTTGCCATTCCCAGAATTGATAGCTGTTTGAAAGCAATGAATCTTTTTTCAATAATGTGAATTTATTCTTCTCAAACTCATCTTTAAACCCAACCCTTACCCATTTTATTTTTTGTGACACACCGCTCTTGTGCCTGTAAAAGTCAGTATTGGTGGTACTCGCGGAACCAAGCAGGCTTCCATCATAGTTTGCATTAAATCCTTTTTGTTGCAGATCAAGATGAGCAGATTGTCTGTTTGCATTATAGTTATTGCCTTCCAGGAGTGCATTGAATTTATAACCAACACTTCCTGTCCCTTTTTTTGCTAACATTACAGCCGCACCTAAAATATGCTGATCATCTACAAGAGCTAAATTTAAACGGTTCCAGTCCCGCTCAAACTCAATGCTCCGGTACCGCTCTATTGGCGAAAAATATTTCTGGACGTATTCATAATTCAAATTTGTAAGCAATGTTAATGGCCCGGACAAGGTATCTGTTTTAGTTGGTACCTCACCCCCGCCCCCTCTCCAGTTGGAGAGGGGAGTAAGGGGTGAGGTATTATCAAAATTAATCTTCAACCCATAACCAATATCGTCTTTGCTGTCTCTGGATGAAAAAGTGTTGATATCATTGTTGTTCCCGGCCGCCTCTATTGATAGTTTGGTGTTTTTTGAAAAAGCATAATCAACACCTGCTGTTATCATTTGCTTTTGTTTAGGCGTTATCAGCAGTATCACCGCATCATAATTACCTTGTTTTATTCCGGCAACAGGCGCATTCCATTGAAATACTTTTCCGTTTGCACTTGATGCAATTTGTTTATAATCGCCTCTCCCTTGCCCTACATTACTGAAAGCAACTCGATAATGGGCACTGTCACTATTAGTACTATAGATGAAAATGGTATAGGGTTGCGCTCCAATAATAGTATCCTTTTTTTGGTATAAAACTTCGTTATTTGAAAAAGCAACACTATCAAAACTTGGAGTAACAGCAAGTGATAACGTATCGCCAATATCAGATAATAATTTTTTTTGTTCGGGCGTCAGATCCTGCTGTAGTGGCTGGTTTTTACTATCCTGTTCGGAATAAATATTCAGGTGAAGTTTTAGTTTATCTTTTTCGAAATCGTTTCCAAAATGAACCAATGAACGCGCATAATTTTTATCGGAATATTGAAATTCCACAACTATCCGTTTGTCTTTTGTAATAAGCTGTTTGGCGGTGAATGTAATTTCGGAGGTATTATAATCGATCACATAATCATTCTCTTGCCCTCTGTCCATGAGCCTTCCATCAATATATACTTTTTCTGTTCCGGATAAAACAATAATAAAGGGTTCGTTTTCCGCCCCGCGCAGCCGGTATGGCCCCTGGTTGCTTTCTACACCCTGAATCTGGTTTCGTGCAAATTTGCCCCGTGAAACAGCTGCACTTAACGATGTTTTAAAAACACCTTGCTCGTCAATATTTTTTGATTTTTTATTCGTTTTCTGGGCTGTAGAAAAACTAAGACCCTGGGCTTTTTTATGAAAATTCATAAAATAACTGTTGGGGCGCATTAGCTGAAAGTCGCCTGCAATAAGCCTGGACTGTGCATTGGAGAGTTGAATAAATACTTTATCAAACTCCTGCAATTGTTGGGTGTTTCCTTCGGGTTGTATAGGGATGTTGTTATCTGTGGCAGCCAATAAAATATCAATATTATTACTTAAATGCCCCGATAGCTGCAGATTTAAATTAGAATTAACAACCATGTCCTGATTGTTACCGAATGAAATTCCGCGGGAAATACTTCCGCTTTTGTTCAAACCTTCCATTTTAAAAATATCATCACTTTTCGATTCAATGGTATAGCTGAAAGGGTTTATGTTACCAAATAGATCAGGCTTTATCCTGCTGAGGTCTTTGTGTTTTACTTCAGCAGAAAACAAATACGGAAATGTTTTGTAGGAAACTGTTATGCTATGGGCAACTATATTGTTTTTAACAAAATTGCTACGATTTAAGATTAGCAAACCTTCAGCATAATTTATTTTGTAGAAAGAGGTATCCAGGTCCGTTCCATTATTTGTAGTTATTTTAATAGAACCCGGAACAAGGCTAAGCGTGTCCAGTTGGCTGGTATCGCCAATAATTGTTAATTGTTTTGTGTGGCTATTGCTTAAGTATTGTGCATGCAGGTTTGCACAGAAAAACAGCAAAATGAATAACAGTATTATTTTCCGAACCATCACAGAATTTAAAAGTACTATTTAAAATAAAGTTAAAAGAGAGAAAAATCAAAATTCAAAAAGGTTAGAGAACAAAGTACGGATTTTGACTTTTGACTTTAAAACTTTTGACTTACCTTTACATATAATACGTAAATTAATGACAAAAATTATAAGTTATAACTTAAATGGTATCCGTTCGGCAATAAGCAAGGGGCTTATGGACTGGATAAAAGCGGCCGATCCGGATATTTTGTGTTTTCAGGAATTAAAGGCTGAACCGGGGCAGCTTGATCTTACTTTGTTCGATAAAGCGGGGTATCATCATTACTGGCATCCTGCACAAAAAAAGGGATACAGCGGTGTTGCTATTTTCAGCAAACAAAAGCCCGATCACATCGAGTATGGATGCGGAATACCTCATTACGATTTCGAAGGCCGCGTTATTCGTGCCGATTTTGGTGATGTATCTGTTATAAGTGTTTACCACCCGAGTGGGAGCAGCGGAGATGAAAGGCAGACATTTAAAATTAAATGGCTAGCGGATTTTCAAAATTACATTGATACATTAAAAAAAGAACGTCCAAAACTTATTATTTGTGGTGATTATAACATTTGCCACCAGGCCATTGATATTCATAACCCCCAAAGCAATGCCAATAACAGCGGCTTTTTGCCGGAGGAGCGAGATTGGATCGATCAATTTATGAAATCGGGTTTTATTGACAGTTTCCGGCATTATAATAAAGAACCACACCATTACTCTTGGTGGACGTTCAGGGCTAATTCCAGGTCCAAAAATCTTGGCTGGCGTATTGATTACAATCTTGTGAGCAGCAATTTGGAGGCGCAAATGAAACGTGCCGCTATATTAGCCGAAGCGAAACATTCTGATCATTGCCCGGTATTGCTGGAGATCGATCTTTAAAAGACCTCACAAATCAAAGGTTTTTCGGGATCATAAATTACAGAAAGGGTATTCGTAATTCGCAGGTGTTTTTTTGCGAAACTTTCAGATAATCTTAATATATTTGTTCCTTTAGAATTAATAAGTGTACCTATAAATTAATATGAAAAAAGCAGTTTATTTATTGTTGATGGCTGGCCTTTTGGCATCCTGCGGTGGTGAGAACCAATCTACCGGAGAATCAAGAAAAGCCAAGGGGGGCGTGTATTACGGTGGCGTATTTAGGATGAACGAAACAGAAGATTTCAGAAACCTGTTTCCTATCAATGTTACAGAAGTTGTTTCGCAACGCATTACCAGTCAGGTGTATGAAGGCCTTGTTAAGCTTTCTCAGGCCGACTTAACGGTGTTGCCTTCTTTGGCTGAAAAATGGGAAAGAAACGCAGACGCAACCAAATGGACATTCACGCTTCGTAAAGGTGTTAAGTTTCATGATGATCCTTGTTTTTCAGAAGGAAAAGGCCGCGAGTTAACAATAAATGATTTTGTATACTGCTTCGAAAACCTTTGTACTGCCAGTCCGGAAAACCAGCAGTTTGGTAATACTTTTAAGGACAAGGTTGTTGGTGCAAATGAATTTTATCAGTCTACGGTTGATAAAAAACCTTTGGCAGGTGGTGTTTCTGGAATAAAAGTAATTGATGACCAAACATTAGAGATTGATCTAATGTATCCGTTTGTTGGTTTCCTGAACGTGTTAAGCACCCCCGGTTGTTGGGTCTACCCAAAAGAAGCATTTGAAAAATATGGTGTTGAAATGCGTGCAAAATGTGTTGGCACAGGAGCTTTTCAGGTTAAAAGTGTTAAAGAGGGCGAAGTGGTGATTTTGGAGAGAAATCCTAACTATTGGGGTGTAGATGAATTTGGTAATCAGTTGCCTTACCTGGACGCTGTTAAATTTAGTTTTATAAAAGAAAAAAAATCAGAGTTGCTTGAGTTTAAGAGAGGCAACCTGGATATGGTTTTTCAGATACCTGTAGAATCCATATCTGATATTTTAGGTGAACTTGACCATGCAAAAGAAGCAAATGCTCCATTTAACCTGCAGGTTATTCCGGCCATGACCGTTTTCTATTTTGGTTTCCAGATACAAAGTGACATTTTTGATAAAAAAGACGTTCGTTTGGCATTTAATTATGCCATTGATCGTGAAAAGATTGTTACCTATACACTTCAGGGAGAGGGCACCCCGGGTATTTATGGAATTGTTCCACCATCATTTCCTGAATACGATTCAAAAAGCTTAAAGGGTTTTTATTTTGATCCCGATAAAGCACGTAAACATTTAGCAACAGCCGGTTATCCTGAAGGAAAAGGGTTTCCCAAATTAACGCTTCAAATAAATAGTGGAGGAGGGGGCAGAAATATTCAGATTGCCGAAGTAATTCAAAAAATGTTAAAAGAAAATTTAAACATCGAAATTGAATTAAATGTGCTTCCTCAGGCTGAACACCTTGAGCGCGTAGAAACCGGTAAAACAATGTTTTGGAGAACCGGTTGGGTTGCGGATTATCCAGACCCAGAAACGTTTTTAACCCTTTTGTACAGCAAACATATTCCTAAAAACCTAAATGATAAAGCCTATTTAAACGCGATGCGTTATAAGAGCGCTAAATTTGATTCACTGTTTTCCGCTGCGTTACAGGAAGTGGATATCCCTAAACGCATGAAATTATACCTTCAGGCCGATCAGGTGGCTATTGACGATGCCGCTATCATGCCTATTTTTTATGATGAAAATTATCGTTTGGTTCAAACCTACATTAAGAGCTTCCCGGCAAACGCAATGGAATATCGCGATCTGACACGTGTTTATTTTGAGCCCAAAACGGAGAAAAAGAAATAAAGTTCTAATTTTTAAAAAAAGCCATCGCTCCAGATAGGGGACGATGGCTTTTTTTTGTCTTTTTTCTGGCCCCCGCCCTTTTCCAAAAACCGCCCAAACAATGTCGTTTAGTTAAGAAGCCATTGCACCTATTTCGACAGGCTCAATATGACCAGCGGGCGGTCAGTCTGAACGTATAAAAGACTTAGGGCAGGTTTCCCTTGTTAAGTGACACCGCCTGACCGAAATGGGCGCAGGCGCTGCCATTTCAAGCTGAGGAGAGAAAACGGAAGCGCCTAAAACTTAGGCTTTCAACAATGTTAAGTGTATAACCTTTAGTGTATAACCTAACAAATCACTTACTTTATTAATAATATTGTATCCTCGATAACCTTAAATAATTTACAAATGAAAAAAGTCTATAACGCTGTTGCGGTAATATTGATGGTAAGTGTAATGATCTCTTGTGTGCCTCAGCGCAAACTAGAGGAAGAGCAAGCAAAAAGAAAAACCTGCGATACTGATCTGGCTGCATTAAAAATAGCAAATCAGAGCTGTGAAACAAAACTTACCGAAGCCACAAAAAGCCTGGCGGATGATATAAAAATAATTTCGAATCTTCAAAAAGACACTGCTATGTGTGGAAGTAACTACCGTACCTTCCTTGCGAAATACGATAAACTAAACCAGGTAAACGAACAATTACTGGACAAATACAATCGTCTATTAAGCGGTAATATTGCAGATACAAAAAAGCTTTCAAGCGAGTTACAACTTACACAGGACCAGCTATTAAAGAAGCAGGATGAGTTAAAACTATTGGAGGGCCAACTAAATGATCAAAAGAAAAATTTGGATGCACTTACGGCTGAATTAACAAAACGTGAAGCGCGTGTTGCTGAATTAGAGGGGGTTTTGAAAAAGAAAGACGATGCGGTTAACGATTTGAAGAAAAAACTTTCCGATGCCTTATTTGGCTTTGAAGGTAAAGGTTTAACGATCACTCAAAAAAACGGTAAAGTATACGTTTCAATGGAAGAGAATCTTTTGTTTGCTTCAGGTAGCACAACAGTTGAAACTAAAGGTGTTGAGGCATTGAAAAAAGTTGCGAAAGTGCTGGAGCAAAATTCTGAAATAAATATTTTAATTGAAGGGCATACAGATGATGTGCCAATGGCTGGTAAAGGTGAGATTAAGGATAACTGGGATTTAAGTGTAATGCGTGCTACTTCTATCGTTAAAATTATTACCAAAAACAGCTCAGTAGATTCAAGACGTTTAACCGCTGCCGGACGTGGGGAGTATTTCCCTATCGACACCGCAAAAACATCAGAGGCGCGCAAAAAGAACCGTAGAACGGAAATTATTCTAACACCTAAATTAGACGAGCTTTTTAAAGTGCTTGAAACTAATTAATAGCTGCCGATATTGTAAGAGAATGGCCACGAATTTCACGAATTTTAAATTTAAAGGCCTTTAATCCTTGAAATTCGTGGCAAGTATCATTTTTACTTTTTCATTTAGTCGACACCATTGCCAACCACGAATTAATGCAAATTAATGGTTAACGAGATCGCCCCGATGTTCGCCCCCCGTGGGATCGGATGTATATAGCCCAACGAATGTCTATAAATATAGGACTCCGAAGGAGTCCAACCAATACAAACACTTGTTACAAATTAATCTGATAATTTTCTTTTAATAGGCAGTTAAACCTAACAGGTTTTGAAAACCTGTCAAGTTGCTTATTCATTAACCTGTTGGAATAATATATATTAGAGTAATGGTATTGATCGAACTGTATATTATTGCCCCTGCTCAACGGCAAAAAAGCCCAAATCCATTGGGGTATACAGCCTTTATTTGCCCCTAAAAACAAAAAGCTGCTTATTTCTAAGCAGCTTTTTACATATAAAATAAGGGGTAGATTATGCGTTTTGTCCTAATTTAGCTTCAATAACTAAAGTGGCGTGTGGTACACTTCTCAAACGTTCTTTTGAGATTAATTTACCAGTAACACGGCATATTCCGTAAGTTTTGTTTTCAATACGAATTAAAGCGTTTTGCAGGTTCTGAATAAACTTCTCCTGACGACCGGCTAAATGTGATGTTTCTTCTTTAGATAAAACATCAGAACCATCTTCCAATAACTTGAATGTAGGGGAAGTGTCGTCTGTTCCGTGATCATCTTTGTGAGACAGCGTGCTTTTTAATAATTCATAATCTTTTTGAGCTTCAGCAAGTTTTTTTAAGATCAATTCTTTGAATTCTTTTAATTCAGCATCAGTATAACGTGTTCTCTTGTCAGTATTAATATGTGGCTTTGGTATAGGTCCCATTGGTCTTCTGATAGATGGAACCTTGTATTCAACCACTAATGAATCCTGATCTCTGTTATCATCATCCATATCCACATCACGTTCAACCTTTTTCTTTAAAACAGGTTCTGGTTTCTTTGCAACAGGTGTTATTGGTTTTGCAACAACTATTGGTTTTGCAGGAATTACTTTTTTTGCTTCCACTTTAGCAACGGGTTTAAGAACAACTTTTTGTATTGGTTTTGCAGGTGCTTTTTTAGCAACTACTTTTTTCACTTCTTTTTTAGCAACCACTTTTTTGGCAACTTTCACAGCCTTTTTAGCAACCACCTTTTTCACAGGTTTTTTAGCAACCGCTTTTTTTGCAGGCTTAGCAACTATTTTTTTTACGGGTTTTTTAGCAACCGCTTTATTAGCAACAACTTTTTTCACAGGCTTTTTAGCAACTGCTTTTTTTACTGCTTTAGCAACTTTTTTAGGAGCCGCTTTTTTCACAGGTTTTTTAGCAACGGCCTTTTTTGCAGGTTTAGCGGCTTTCTTAGGAGCAGCTTTTTTTGCTACTACTTTTTTTGCAGGTTTAGCAGCTTTTTTTGCCGGTTTTCCTTTTTGCGCTTTTTTTGCCATTTTTTATAGGTGTTAGTTTAATTTAGTAATAGTGATTAGGGTTTTTATTTCTTCGTCTAATTCAATTTCAGAGCCTATTTTATGCTCTAAAGTATCGACAAGTTCCAGTGACGAGGCCAGAATTTCGGTGCAAATATAGTTCAAATTATTGTTGATAGCTGCATTTATAGCAGAATTTCTCTGAATTTTTACATCAATTCTATCCGTTACATCCAAATTACTTTCTTTTCTCAGGTTCTGGATCCTGTTTACCAGCTCTCGTGCAAGGCCTTCTTCTCTTAACTCAGGAGTAATTGTAATGTCCAGTGCCACAGTTAGTTGTCCCGAGTTTGCAACCTTCCAACCCGGAATATCAACAGGGATAATTTCTATGTCATCGTTTTCTAATTCAATCACTTCCGAGTCAATTTTGATCTCAAATTTTCCTGTTTTTTCAATTCCGGAAATTATCGCCTGAGCATTTTCGGTAGCAAAAGTTTGCACGGCTTTCATGTTTTTGCCGCATTTTTTGCCCAAAGTCTTAAAATTCAACTTTAAATTTTTGGTAATTGACGTAGTGGATTCATCCACAAAGTCTAAACTTTTTACATTTACTTCCGACAATATCAGATCTTTAACCGCTTCAATTTTATCTTTGAAAGTATCGTCCAATACGGGAATTTGAATTTTATTCAATGGCTGACGAACACGTATGTTTTCTTTTTTACGGATCGACAAGATCATAGAAGAAATTTTTTGCGCCAGTTCCATGCGCTCTTCCAGATCTTTATCGATCAGGAAGGTATCAGAAACAGGGAAATCGCTTAAGTGTATTGATTCTGCTCTGTCGCGGCCTGTTACTGAATTGAGATCAGAATACAATCTGTCCATAAAAAACGGAGCTATTGGTGCTGCAAGTTGCGCCACTACTTCCATACAACGATATAGTGTTTGGTAAGCAGCTATTTTATCTTGTGAATAATCACCTTTCCAGAAACGTCTTCTGCACAAGCGTACATACCAGTTGCTGAGGTGTTCATCCACAAAATTTTCGATATATCGCCCGGCACGATGTGGTTCATAATCCGAATACGCCTCATCTACTTTTTTGATCAATGTATTTAGTTCAGATAAGATCCAGCGGTCAATTTCGGTACGATCAGTCATTGGTATCTCTGCTTCTGAATAGCGGAATCCATCAACGTTTGCATACAATGTGAAGAAAGAATAGGTATTGTGAAGTGTTCCAAAGAACCTGCGTTGCACTTCGCTAATGCCTTCGAGGTCAAACTTTAAATTGTCCCAGGGAGCTGCGTTGGTGATCATATACCAGCGTGTAGCATCCGGACCATATTTTTCAATTGTTTGGAAAGGGTCAACAGCATTGCCTAAACGCTTGCTCATTTTTTGTCCGTTCTTATCCAATACCAAACCATTGCTCACCACATTTTTGAAAGCAACAGAATCAAAGCACATCGTCCCTATCGCATGAAGCGTGAAAAACCAACCACGTGTTTGATCCACACCTTCTGCAATAAAATCGGCAGGGAAATATTTTTTCTGATCGATCAACTCCTTGTTCTCAAATGGGTAATGCAACTGTGCATAGGGCATTGCACCGGAATCGAACCAAACGTCAATTAGATCGGGTTCACGGAAAAGCTTTTTGCCATTGCGTTCCAGAAAAATTGAATCCGCGTAAGGTTTGTGAAGATCAAAGCTGTTGTAGTTTTCAGCACTGTTATCGCCCGGTGTAAATGCACCAAGCGGGTTATTTTGCATCATTCCTTTTGCAATGGCATTGTCAATTTCGTTTTTTAATTCTTCAGCTGAGCTAATGCAGATCTGTTCGGTTTTATCTTCGCTTGTCCAGATAGGAATAGGGATACCCCAAAAGCGGGAGCGTGATAAATTCCAGTCGTTCAAATTTTCCAACCAATTACCAAAACGGCCTGTACCGGTAGATTCCGGCTTCCAGTTGATTGTTTTGTTTAGTTCGATCATGCGCTCTTTATAGTCGGTAGTTTTGATGAACCAGCTATCTAAAGGATAATATAAAACAGGTTTATCGGTTCTCCAGCAGTGCGGATAACTGTGATCGTAAGATTCTTTTTTGAAAAGTTTTCCTTCTTCCTGAAGCTTTAAAACGATGCGCTCATCAACACTCAGATAGGCTTTTAACTCTTTTATTTTGCCGCTTGCTTCTAATATTTTCTTTTGAATTTTGAATTCTTTCTCTTTTTCCTCTTCTGTGAGATAGGCTTCTTTTACATATTCTTCACCATATAAAAATACACCATCTTTTATTTCCGGTAAAAATTTACCTCGTCTGTCAACCAATGTTAATGAGCCAATGCCATTTTGTTTAGCAACACGAAAGTCGTCCGCACCAAAGCTTGGAGCAATGTGAACAATACCTGTTCCATCTGAAGTCGTCACAAAATCGCCAATGATCACGCGGAATGCATCGCCATCGGTTGGTTGAGTGAAGGGCATTAGTTGTTCGTAGCGGATGCCTTTTAACTGCTCTCCTTTATATTCTGTAATTTGTCTGAATGGAATATTTTTATCTCCCGGTTTATACTCATCTAAACCGATTTCAGAATTTTTATTTGGAAAAAATTTTTCTTTCAAATCATTTGCAATAATCACGCAAGCCCTCTTGTGAGTGAAAGGATTGAATGTTTCTATTTGAACATACGTGATGTTTTTTCCAACCGCAAGTGCCGTATTTGAAGGTAATGTCCATGGTGTAGTTGTCCAAGCAAGGAAATAAATATCACCATGGCCATTGTTGATAACCCCTTCAGTTTTTTCATCAATTATCATTTTAAACATAGCAACAGCAGTCCTGTCCTTCACATCTCTGTAACACCCAGGCTGATTCAATTCATGTGTTGAAAGCCCCGTTCCAGCCGCAGGAGAATAAGGCTGAATAGTAAACCCTTTGTAAATAGATCCTTTAGCGTATAAGTTATTCAACAGCCACCAAACGGACTCAATGTATTTATTTTCGTAGGTGATATAGGGATGTTCCATATCCACCCAATAGCCCATTTTTTCGGTTACATCAGCCCATACATCGGTGTATTTCATTACATCTTTGCGGCATTCGATATTGTATTGTTCAACAGTAATTTTTGTCCCAATGTCTTCTTTTGTAATTCCTAAAGCCTTCTCAACACTTAATTCTATTGGTAATCCGTGAGTATCCCAACCTGCTTTACGTTTTACCTGAAACCCTTTTTGTGTTTTGAAACGACAAAAAATATCTTTGATAGAACGGGCCATCACATGGTGAATACCCGGCAGACCGTTGGCACTTGGCGGTCCCTCATAAAAAACAAAAGGTGTTTTTCCTTCACGTGATGTGATGGATTTTTCAAATGTATTATTCTCGTCCCAGATTTTTTGTACGTCTTTCGCTGTTTGCGAAAGGTTAAGGCCGGTGTATGTTTTGTAGTTCATAATAAGTTCATAATAAGTTCAAAGTTTAAAGTTTGAAAGTGTAAAGTTGTTGCTATAACTTTTGACTTTATAACTTTAAACTAAATAGTTGCAATCACTTTTAATTCAATAGCAATAGGTGTTGGTAAACAGTTGATCTCAATGGTGGTTCTACAGGGCTGGTTATCTTTGAACCATTCGGCATACACACGATTATAGGTTGCAAAATCATCTTTCATATTGGTAAGAAAAACCTGTACATCTACAATGTTATCCCAGCTACTTCCCGCATCTTCTAAAATGTATTTAACATTCTGAAACACGCTTTTACACTGCGTTTCGATATCATAAGAAATAATATTTCCTTTTTCATCGAGGTCAACTCCCGGAATTTTTTTGTTGCCACGCTCACGAGGACCAACACCGGAAAGAAACAGCAAATTGCCAACCTTTCGCGCATGTGGATATGACCCTACCGGCTCGGGTGCTTTGCTTGAATTTATTTTTGAATCACTCATTGCTTTGATTTTTATAAAAGAGTGCAAATATACCATGTTCAGCGCATAAAAGCAACATGAAGAAAATAGCTTTCAGTACATTAAATTTTGAAATTTTTATTCGAAGTTCAATATCAAACCTCAAATGAGATGTAAAAAGCAGTACCTTCATTAAACGTTGTTTTGATATCCCCGTTGATCTGGCCAACCAATGCTTTTACCAACGTAAGTCCTAAAGACCTTGGTTCAATCAACGCTTTTTCCATATCAAAGCCAACTCCATCATCACTAACCATTAAGGTAAAATTTTTATCTGTACTTGAACAAACAATTTTGATCTTCCCCTTTTCTTTGCCCTTAAAAGCATGTTTATGAGCGTTAGAGATCAGCTCGTTCAAAATAAGGCCGCAAGGAACTGCAAGCGCAATGTCAAGAAAGGTTTCATGACACATCACGCTGAATTCAATTTCTGAAACGGTTGGATTGTATGAGTTTTTTATATGTCGAACCAGATCATTAATATATTCACAAAAATCTATCTTCGACAGTGTTTCATTTTGATAAAGCTTGTCGTGTATCAATGCCATGGTATGAATACGATTCCGGCACTCTTCAAATGCTTTTTTTGCATCTGCATTTTCAATGTATGTTGATTGTAACCCCAACAAGCCGCTGATCACCGCAAGGTTGTTTTTCACTCTGTGGTGAATTTCCGCCAAAAGAATCTCTTTTTCACGTAAGGAGGATTTTATTTTTGCATTAAATTCTTGCCTGGCAGTGATATCAGTTATACGAACGGCAAAGTAATTTTTTGAATTAATATTAATAGTTTTGATGGCTGTGGAACCCCAAAATTCATTTCCTTTTCCTGTTTTATACAATACTTCTCCATGATAACTTCCTGAATCATTCAGGACGGATCTTATTCGATTTATTTCATTTTCGGATGGTTTGTTTTTGTGCAGATCCAAACCTGTTTTACCAATCAGGTCCTGCTCAGAATCTACTTCAAATAGTTCCTGTGCACGATAATTCACTTTTACGATTTCATTTACATCACTTTCCGATAAAAAAATAGCATCGTGGGAATTATCAAAAATTGCTTTCATCTGATATTGCAAAAATAAATTAGAGTCGTCCAAAACCTTTTCCGTTTCTGAAGCAACAATAATGCTTGAAAATAAGATAACAAAACACCCTATAAC
>Ga0105164_10001591_pt1 | contig 14544 bp, 4 predicted proteins | sample VDWuncwatermetaG_FD_89674 | JGI IMG/M metagenome (GOLD analysis project Ga0105164, IMG submission 89674) | Wastewater microbial communities from Netherlands to study Microbial Dark Matter (Phase II) - VDW unchlorinated drinking water | ecosystem: Environmental > Aquatic > Freshwater > Drinking...
CAGGGAATACCCCATTAGATCATTTACCCATGATTTTTGTGAAAAACTTCCGTGTGCGCCATCGTGCATTACATTAAAACCAATTGCAGCAAGGTTAATGCCCATCAAACAAGATAATAAGATAGACAACCAGGCTGTAGGAGTAAAGAAAACCAATATGGTGTAAAGTGCAACAGCCGAGGTTACAAGAAATGCAGTTTTAAGATATAATTTATAATTTCCTGTTTGCTGTATGTTGTTAGACTTAAAATAAGCATCAACTTTTTCTTTTAAAACATTAAAGAAAACGCTGTTTTTATTATTAAAACTGACCTTTTGCATTATAATTATTGTTGGTGAATGATCAAAGGTAACGATAATAAAGGTGCCACATTGTGAATGTTTTCATCAGCATATGTTAATAAATGCTAATTTTTGGCCTTCATCGACCACGTGAATGTGAATTCAGCTACAACATCCCCGGCTTCATCTCTGCCAATGGAAGTTGTATCTACCAAAACGCTTTCTCCGGTAGTTTTGGCCTGGTTGATAAAAGTATTGACCAGATTTCCATCAGAACAGGTAAAAGTGATCTTTCCAATAGCTTTTTTATGATAAAGAGCCTGATTTTTTATGATCAGCATAGATACAGCAGGTTTTGAATTATAAACACCGTTAAGCACCAGCAGGCCTGTTGACATTTCGGCCGCCATCGAAAGGCAGGCAAAATACATGGAACGGAATGGGTTTTGAGTCAACCAGCCGTATTTTACTGTTGTAACAGCTCTTTCGTCACTAAGTTCTTTTACTCTGATGCCGGCAATAAATGCCAAGGGCAATTTTTTCAACAAATACAATCGGAACAAAAATGGATTGGTGATCAGTTTTTGAAATTTGGTTGCGCTCATTTTGGTGATTTTAGATTAAGGATTAATATATTTAGGATTTAAGAATTAAAATTTACCGGGTTCATTGCATTTTCTAAAAAATAAAACATTGTAATCCCAAATCCTAAATCCGAAATTTTGTTTATTCCTTCGGAAATATAGTCCCCGATAATAGCATCGCCTCTGAAAATGCCTTTTCATCAATGCCGGTGGGTATATTTTTTTTACGAAAAAAGCTCAATAAATTTTCTGTTGCCATATTGCCTGTTAATTTATCGGTAGCCATCGGGCAGCCACCGTAACCTTTGATAGCACTGTCAAATCTACGACAACCACTTGTATATGCTGCATTTATTTTCTCTTCCCAGGTATCAGGAGTAGTATGCAAATGAGCCCCTATTTCAATCCCCGGAAATTCAGGTACCAATTTTGAGAACAAAAATGAAATGTTCTCAGGGTTGGAAACACCAATAGTATCAGACAACGCAATGATCTTGATTCCCATCTTTGCCAATCGTTTGGTCCATAAAATGGCTATATCACTGCTCCACTCATCGTCATAAGGATTGCCAAATGCCATAGAAATATAAACAACAAGCTCTTTTCTGTTCCGTACACAAAGGTCCTGTATCTCTTCCACTCTTGTTAAGGATTCAGCAATAGAAGAATTGGTATTGCGTTGCTGGAATGTTTCGGAAATAGAAAATGGAAAGCCTAAATAACTGATCTCCTCAAATTCAACGGCATCCTGTGCACCACGAACATTAGCAATAATTGCAAGTAATTTGGAAGTGGTAGAACTCAGATCCAATTGTTCCAATACCTGGGCAGTATCCCGCAATTGTGGTATTGCTTTGGGGGAAACGAAGCTTCCGAAATCAATGGTATCAAATCCGGCTTTAAGCAATGAATTAATGTACGCAACTTTTTTTTCAGTTGGTATAAATTCATGGATGCCTTGCATTGCATCCCTTGGACATTCGATTAGTTTCATAGCTACCTCTCCCTGGCCCTCTCCACAGGAGAAGGGACTTTGTTGGTGTTAGTAAATTGTATTCTCACTTTAACTCCCCGCATGTGCAGCCTCCTCTCCTGTCGAGAGGAGATTAAGAGGATAGTTTTTTTAAAATCCCTTTATTGATGCGTTTTGCAATTCCCGGCCCTTCATAAATAAAACCCGTATAAATTTGCACCAAACTGGCTCCTGCATTTAGTTTTTCAATTGCATCTTCAGCCGAATGAATGCCACCAACAGCTATAATCGGAAAAGCCTTATTGGATTTCGTACTTAAATATCTTACAACTTCTGTTGAGCGTTTTGTTAATGGTTTCCCACTTAAACCACCGGCACCAATAGTTTTGAGCCTTGAATCTTCAGTCTTTAGCCCTTCTCTTGAAATGGTAGTGTTAGTTGCTATAACACCATCTATTTTCGTTATTTTCACAATATCAATTATATCGTCTAACTGCTCATTGGTAAGATCAGGGGCTATTTTTAAGAGGATAGGCTTAGGATTGCTTTTTTGAGAATTTATTTTTTTTATGCGGGTCAACAGTTTTGCCAGCGGTTCTTTATCCTGCAAAGCACGTAAATTTGGTGTATTGGGTGAACTTACATTCACGGCAAAATAATCAACATGGTCAAACAATGCTTCAAAGCATTTTTCATAATCACTTTCTGCTTCTTCGTTAGGAGTAACTTTATTCTTACCGATATTGCCACCAATAATGATCTTTGTTTTACGCTTTTTTAAGCGCTCCACAGCTGCATCAACTCCTTCATTATTAAAACCCATGCGATTAATTAATGCTTCATCTTCCGGCAAACGGAACATCCGGGGCTTCTCATTTCCAGGCTGAGCTTTGGGTGTGAGTGTGCCTATTTCAATAAAACCGAAACCATAATTACCAAGTTCATCATACAATTTTGCATCTTTATCAAAGCCAGCTGCCAATCCTACAGGGTTAGGGAAAACTAATCCAAACAACTTGATTTCCAGCCGATTATCATCGATCACATAAACCATACGTATAAGCGAAGAAACACCAGGAATGGCAGAAAAAAACTTAATGATCTTAAAAACGATATGGTGAATAGTTTCGGGTTGAAACAGGAAAAATAGCGGCTTTATTATGGTTTTGTACATCCAGTTAGTATTTCGCCACTTCATGAACATGAGTGAAAATAAGATTGTAATTTTAGCAATTTGCAATAAGAATAATTAATGATTGCTTTTTTTGAGTAATTCTAATTCCTTTTTTAAAGATTCAATCTCCTTGTGTATTTCCTTTATTTCTTTTTGATGTAAGGAATTTTGCAATTCATTTTTTTCATTTAATTCTTGGATAGCTTTTGTTAAAACAGACGTTATTTGACTATATGAAACAGTCATTTTCCCCTCTTCACCATAAACAATTTCAGGAATTAAAAGTTTAAGTTCCTGTGCTAAAAATCCGATATCTTGATAATTAGATCCATTAAGTTTATAGGTTACAGGGTGAAGTTTCATTGTTTCTTTTAATCCATAAGGTATGTTTCTTATATCATGTTTCTTTGTACTATCGGATGCATTAGTCCATACACCACCGATGGTTAAGTTTGCACCATTGCCATTTAAAGCAGTGGTTCCAACCCTAATTGCATCAAGTATTCCTGGGGAAACCCCAAATCCCCACCCAACTACTAAACCATCTCCAAACACAATATTATTACTAGCAGTAATAATAGTATTTGCTCCCACTGCAGTCGAATTTGAATATGCCGAACCTGTATAAAAAGCCTTATACCCAATAGCGGTATTATAGCTGCCTGTTTGATTGGTATAAAGCGCCTCTTTTCCACTCGCAGAATTGAAATTACCTGTTGTGTTATTTACAAGTGATTGATATCCAACACCAGTGTTTTCTGATCCTGTAGAATTAAGGTAAAGCGTTGCAGCTCCAATGGCCACATTTCTATAACCATTGGTTCCCGCTGTTGGCTGGTTAGAATAAAGTGCACTATAACCTATAGCAACATTCTCCGTATTTCCCCCTAAATAACTTTGAGTAAACATTGCATCCGTTCCTACTGCAGTATTACGATGAGTCGTTCTATTTGAAGAAAGCGCTCCCGATCCATAAGCAGTATTGCTATTACCGGTTGTATTACTTGTGAGTGCATTTTTACCACCAGCCACGTTGTTACCACCTGTGGTATTTAATTTCATTGCAGCATTCCCAAATGCAGTATTATTACTGGCAGTATTAACATTACCTGCCTGATAACCAAAAAAGGTATTCGCTAACGTATTATCAATTCTACCGGCTTTTTCGTTATTTACGCGTATCACAAAAGGTACGTTATCTGTTGTTCCGATAAAGTTAGTGCCATCTACAGTGGCGGCATTACCAACAATTGCCCATGCTCCTGTAACAGTACCTGTAGCGCCTGTAGCCCCAACTAGTCCTGTACCTGTTGCACCTGTTACTCCAGCGCCTGTATTACCGGTTGCACCTGTATTACCAACAGAACCAGTAGCTCCTGTTGAGCCTGTTTGTCCTGTAGAACCACTATAACCTGTTGAGCCGGTAGCACCTGTAACACCTGTTGAACCTGTTGAACCATTACCACCTGTTGAACCTGTTGAACCCGTTGAACCTGTTGAACCGGTACTTCCGGTGGAACCTGTAATTCCAACAGAACCAGTAGTACCTGTATATCCTAAATCACCAGTTGATCCTGTACCCCCTATTTCACCTGTGGAACCTGTAATTCCTGTAATACCAACCGCCCCTGTAACACCTGTTGGCCCTACTTCGCCAGTGAAACCAGTGGCTCCTGTCGCACCTGTATAACCTGTGCTGCCGGTTCTTCCCAAATCTCCAGTTGAGCCGGTATTACCAGAATTTCCAACAAGCCCCGTAGCACCTGTTGCCCCGGTTGAACCAGATCCTGTTGGACCTGTATCTCCTGTTGGGCCGGTATTACCGGAATCTCCAATAAGACCTGTAGCCCCTGTTGAGCCGGTGGAACCGGATCCCGTTGCACCTGTAGATCCTGTAATTCCGATAGCTCCTGTGCTGCCTGTGAAGCCGGTTACACCAATAATCCCTGCTACACCATTAACTATTGCCCATTGTACTCCATCAAAAAAATAAAAACCCACTGTTCCTCCTGTCATAGCCGGATTGGTGTTGTAAACGAGTAAGCTTGTGGTTATTGGAGCTGGAATCGTTGTTAGATCATTTATAGAAGTTAAACTTACACGTGGTACCAGCAAGCCCTTGTTAGAAGCAACAATATCAAGAATGGCATTATTATCAGGAGTGGTGGTTCCAATACCCACCCCCTGAGACCTTACCTCTAAAACATTCACAAAAAAATGGCAAAGAAAAAAGGCAAAATATATAAGAATATGTTTTTTCATTATTGTATTAAACTTAAATCGAATAAAAAAAATCAGTAAAATCCGCATCCTCAAAGATGCTTTTCCAAAACCAAACTAATAGTATTTACTATACCAATTCAGCTAGTCGTAAATCCTTCGCAAGGTACGAACTTTATTAAAAACTTGAAAGTGAAAATAAAAAAATGTCCCTAAAAACTAATAAATATGAAGCTCCTGGTAAATAGCCCCTGATCTGCCTTCTACTAAAAAAAGGAAAGGAGACAAAGAGAAATCATAAAATGGTTTGGAATTAATTGTAAAAATTGAATAAACATAAATCTGGTAAAACCTATAATTTTGATTCTGATGTATACCCGATTAAACAATTAATTTAAAGTGGATCCTGTTTTTTATTTATCCCGCTATTCTTCAAAAACCTTTTTTGGGGCCTAAAGAGGAATAGCGGGATCAATAAAATTATAATGTTGTTAAGTTTATTGTAGGCGTAGAGTTTAAACTGGTAGCGCAACTATTGGATGCCCTTACTCTGTAATAGTAGGTAACACCTGAAGTTAATCCTGTTACACTATATGAAGTCACATTTCCGGCATTCAAACTATTATAACCTGTAACAACGTTATTAAATAATGGATCAGTAGCCACATCAATATAATAAGTGGTTGCGTTTGCTGCCAAAGCCCAGTTTGCAGTAAAACTGCTATTTGTTATAGAACTCGCTGCTGCTGGCGTAGGCGCAGAAGGAGTTACAAGACTAACAGTTACAGAACTGGAATTTATTCCTGTTGCGCATCCACTAGCTGCACGCACCCTGTAATAATAAGTTGTACCTGGAGTTAAACCGGTTACATTAAAGGAAGTTAGTGAACCAACGTTCAGATCCTGGTAAATACCAACATAGGATACAAATGTTGCACTGGTAGATACATCTAAGAAATAAGTACCCGCACCTGTCACTCCACCCCATGTTGCAATAAAAGAATTACAAGTAATAGTTGTAACAGGATTATTAGTTGTATTAGGAGCACCCGGAGCTCCTGTTAACATATACAAGGTGTTAGAATTACCGCTGATTCCGCAGGCATTAGCAGATCTCATTCTAAAGTAGTAGTTTCCAGGATTACTTAATCCAGTTATGGTTGTACTGCTAATGTTTCCCACATTTAAACTGTTATAAACACCTTCAAATGTGGAGAATGATGGGTTATCTGACACATCTAACAAGTAATACGTAGCACCTGCAGCTAAAGGCCAGCTTACTCCATAAGTAGTACAACCAGGGCTATGCAAACCAGGTGAAGGGATAGTAGGAGAATTTATACTAAATGCTATACTACCTGAATTGCCACTTGTTCCACAAAGATTTACAGAACGCACCCTGTAGTAATACATAAAACCTGCTGACAATCCGGTAATATTTCTGCTGGTCACGTTACCAACATTCAAATTGTTGTAAGCACCTAATATTGGTGAGAATCCAGGATTCAGTGCCACATCTATCACATAAGAGGTTGCGCCACCAACAGCATTCCAACTGGCAATAAATGAAGTACAAGTATAGCTGGTAACAGCATTTGCCGTAGGATTAGTTGGAGCAGTGGTGGATGCAGTTATTACGTTAGAGTTTCCACCGGTGCTGCAACCATTTCTGGCACGTACACGGTAATAATAAACGGTACTGGAAGTTAATCCTGTAATTGGATAGGTTAAAACGTTTCCAACATTGATGTTGTTGTAACCGGCAACAAATGTTCCAAATGCAGGATCGGTTGACAAATCCAGGAAGTAATCCAGTGCGCCTGAAACCGCTTGCCATCTCGCATTATAACCAGAACAGGTAAGGTTATTAGCTGAAATTGCATTTGGGGCACCAGGTGCATACGTACTGGCCGTTATTATAGCCGAATTTAAACTTGTTACACAAGCGTTTATTGCACGTACACGATAATAATAAGTATTATCAGCAGTCAACCCTGTAACATTAAGAGTTAACACGTTACCCACGTTTAAGTTGTTATATCCGGCTAGGAATGTAGCAAATGTTGGACTCGTTGAAACATCTATGATATAGGCTATAGCACCGGTTACAGCCCCCCAGTTTGCGTTAAAGAACGTACAGGTAATATCAGAAGCCGCGGCTGAAACAGGAGCTGTAAGCGCTGAAGGGTTTACTTGCACGAAATTTGAATTTCCACCGGATGCACAACCGCTGGCCGCACGTAATCTGTAATAAACAGTGGTTCCTGGTAAACCGGTTGCATTATAGGTGGTTACGTTACCTACGTTAAAGTTGTTATAAACACCAACAAATGTTGTAAAGGACGCATCAGTAGCAATATCCAAATAGTAGGTAATTGCACCCGAAGAAGTTGTCCAGTTGGCATTCATTGAAGAACAGGTAACATTGGTTGCCGCAGTTGACGTTGGAGGAGACGGAGCGTTGGTACTTGCTGTTATGCTATTTGAATTCGGACTGGTAACACAAGCATTCGCTGAACGAACACGGTAATAATACGTGGTATTTACAGTTAAACCGGTTACGTTATACGAAGTTACACTACCAACACTCAGGTTGTTATAACCAGCAAGGAATGTAGAGAAGTTAGAAGCTGTTGAAACATCAATATAATAACCCAGAGCACCGGTCACCGCTTGCCAGTTTGCATTGAAAACCGTACATGCAATACCGGTAGCTGCAAATGCAACCGGTGAGTTAATAGCTGATGGATTCACCGTTACAAAATTGGAATTATTACCTGAGGCACAACCACTTGCTGCACGAACTCTGTAATAAACCGTTGTTCCCGTTAAGCCTGTTACGTTATAAGTAGTTACGTTGTTTACGTTAAAATTGTTATAAGCACCAACAAACGTAGTAAACGAAGCGTCAGTTGCAACATCCAGATAGTAGGTTATTGCACCCGGTACCGCGGACCAGTTAGCATTCATCGATGTACAAGTTACATTGGTAGCAGCAGTTGCTACAGGAGCAGCCGGAGCGTTTGTACTTGCTGATATGCTGTTTGAATTCGGACTGGTAACACAAGCGTTCATAGCACGTACACGATAATAATATTGTGTGTTTACAACTAAACCAGTTACATTATAGGTGGTAAGGTTTCCAACATTCAGGTCGTTATAACCAGCAACAAATGTTGCAAATGAAGGACTAGTAGATACATCCAGGAAGTAACCAAAAGCACCTGCAACTGTAGCCCAATTTGCATTGAAAACGGTACAGGCAATGCCAGTAGGTGCAAATGCAACCGGAGCATTAACAGCCGAAGGATTAACAGTTATAAAATTGGAATTGTTACCTGAAGCACATCCACTTGCAGCACGTACTCTGTAATAAACCACTGTACCAGGTAAACCTGTTACATTGTAAGTCAATACGTTACCAACGTTAAAGTTGTTATAAGCACCCACAAATGTTGTAAATGACGCATCCGTTGCGACATCCAAATAGTAGGTTATTGCACCAGTTGATGCTGACCAATTCACGTTCATTGATGTACAGGTAACATTGGTTGCAGCAGTTGCTACAGGAGCAGGAGGTGCATTAGTACTAGCTGTAATGGTATTGGAATTAGGACTTGTAGTACAACCACTCACCGCACGCACTCTGTAATAATAAGTTGTATTTACAGTTAAACCGGTTACGTTATAAGTAGTTACGTTGTTTACGTTCAAATTATTATAGCCTGCTACAAATGTAGCAAATGAAGGGCTGGTAGAAACATCTAAATAGTAACCTAACACACCCGATACCGCAGACCAGTTAGCATTCATTACTGTACATGCAATACCATCTGCTGCAAATGCAACCGGTGCATTTACAACTGAAGTACTAACCGATACAAAATTCGAATTTAAACTGGTGCTGCAACCGTTTGCAGAACGCACCCTGTAGTAATAGGTAACTCCTGAACTTAAGCCAGTTACGTTATAGGTAGTAACGTTGTTTGTATTCAAATTGTTATAACCCGCAACAAATGTAGTGAACGCTGCACTGGTGGAAACATCTAAGAAGTAGGTTGTTGCACCTTGTGAAACCCCCCAGTTAGCATTCATTGACAAACAAACCACGTTACTCGGAGCTAATGCTAAAGGAGCATTAGGAGCAGTAATAATAGTGCTTACTGTGTTTGAATTCAAACTGGTTGTACATCCACTTCCTGCTCGCACACGGTAGTAATAAGTACTTCCCTGAGTTAAACCCGTTACATTGTAAGTAGTAACATTGTTTACATTCAGGTTATTATAACCAGGCAGGAATGTAGCAAATATTGCACTGGTAGAAACATCCAGGAAGTAAGTAGTTGCACCTACTGATCCACCCCAATTCGCGTTCATAGAGGTACAGGTAACATTATCCGGCAAAACTCCAATTGGCGCAAAAGGAGCAGCAGTAATGATCATGATGGTATTGGAATTTAAACTGATACTGCAACCATTACCAGCACGTACACGGTAATAATAGGTAGTATTAACAGTTAATCCTGTTACGTTATAGGTAGTTATGTTACCAACGTTTAAGTTGTTATAAGTACCAACGAAAGTAGTAAATGCTGCATCGGTAGCCACATCTAAATAGTATGCAGTAGCACCTGCAACAGCACCCCAGTTTGCATTAAGGGAAGTACAGGTCAGGTTGGAAGCACCGCTTGATGTAGGAGCAACAGGAGCGGATGTAGTAACCAAACTTGTATTGGAATTAGAACTGGTACTACAAACATTCACGGCACGTATACGATAATAATAGGTTGTATTTACTGATAGACCTGTTATATTATAAGTGGTTACGTTGTTCACGTTCAGGTTGTTATAACCTGTAACAAACGTTGTGAAAGCAGCATCTGTTGCAACATCCAAATAATAAGTTATTGCACCGGTAACTGCTCCCCAGTTTGCATTAAAGGAAGTACAGGTAAAGTTAGAAGCCGACAATGCTATTGGAGCAACGGGGGCTGAAGTACTAACTATTATTGTATTGGAATTTAAACTGGTAGCACAACCGTTTACCGCACGAACACGGTAATAATAAGTGGTATTAATACTTAAACCAATTACGTTATAAGTTGTTACGTTGTTTACACTCACGTTATTATAACCAGTTACAAACGCAGTGAATCCTGCATCAGTAGCAACATCCAAATAATACCCCGTTGCACTTGGTGACGAATCCCAATTCGCATTCAGGGAAGTACAGGTTAAGTTAGAGGCTTCAGTAGCATTTGGAGCAGTAGGACCAGTTGTGATAACAACAATAATGTTGGAATTTAAACTGGTACTGCAACCATTGCTTGCACGAACACGGTAATAGTAAATGGTGTTGATCGTTAAACCAGTAACGTTCAGCGTTGTTGCACTACCCACATTCAGGTTATTGTAACCGGTAACAAAGGTACCGAAGGTACCACTGGTAGAAACATCCAAATAATAGTTTGTAGCTCCCGGTGATACTGACCAATTTGCATTCAACGTAGTACAAGTAAAATTGGATGCTGCCAATGCAGCAGGAGCATCTGGTGAAGAAGTACTGATATTTATTGTATTGGAATTTAAACTGGTACTACATCCGTTACTTGCCCGTACACGGTAATAATAAGCAGTATTAGCAATTAAACCTGTTACGTTATACGTGGTTATGTTATTCACGTTCAAGTTGTTATACCCGGCAACGAAAGTAGTAAAGGATGCATCTGTTGCAACATCCAAGAAATAGGCAGTTGCTCCTGTTGATGCAGACCAATTCGCATTCATAGAAGTACAGGTAAAGTTAGAAGCTGCTGTTGCTGTAGGAGCAATAGGAGAAGTTGTACTTACAGAAATGGTGTTGGAATTTAAACTGGTGCTGCAACCATTATCGGCACGTACTCTATAAAAATAAGTGGTATTAGCAACTAAACCAGTTATGTTATAAGTAGTTACGTTACCTACGTTCAAGTTATTATATCCTGTAACAAAGGTAGTGAATGCTGCATCGGTTGCTACATCAAAGAAGTATTGCGTTGCTCCTGATACAGCCCCCCAATTCGCATTCATGGAAGTACACGTAAAGTTAGAAGCAGCCAATGCTGTTGGAGCAAACGGAGCGGCAGTAACCACTACAGTGGTATTTGAATTTAAACTGGTGCTGCAACCATTACTTGCACGTAAACGATAATAATAAGTAGTGTTAATAGTTAAGCCAGTTACGTTATAAGTAGATACGTTACCAACGTTCAAGTTGCTGTAACCTGCTACAAATGTCCCAAATGAGGCACTGGTTGATACATCCAGGAAATACTGTGTTGCACCTACAGATGGAGCCCAGTTAGCATTCATGGAAGTACAGGTAAAGTTGGATGCCGCTACTGCTGTCGGAGCAATTGGAGCGGTAGTTCCAATTGTTATAGTATTGGAATTCAAACTGGTAGAACAACCATTGTCGGCACGTACACGGTAGTGGTAGGTTGTATTAGCAGTTAAACCAGTTACGTTATAAGTAGTTACGTTACCTACGTTCAAGTTGTTATAGCCGGTAACAAATGTTGTAAATGTTGCATTAGTTGCTACATCTAAGAAATACTGTGTGGCACCTGAAACAGCCCCCCAGTTTGCATTCATGGAAGTACAGGTAAAGTTGGAGGCCGCTACTGCAGTTGGAGCAATCGGAGCGGTAGTTCCAATAGTAATTGTATTCGAGTTCAAACTGGTAGAACAACCATTGTCGGCACGTACACGATAATAATACGTTGTATTAGCTGTTAAACCGGTTACGTTATAAGTAGTTACGTTGCCTACGTTCAAGTTACTATAACCTGTCACAAATGTTGTAAATGTAGCATTAGTTGCTACATCTAAGAAATACTGTGTGGCACCTGAAACAGCCCCCCAGTTAGCATTCATGGAAGTACAGGTAAAGTTGGAGGCCGCTACTGCTGTTGGAGCGATTGGAGCGGTAGTTCCAATAGTAATTGTATTCGAGTTCAAACTGGTAGAGCAACCATTGTCGGCACGTACACGGTAATGGTACGTGGTATTAGCGACTAAACCAGTTACGTTATAAGTAGTTACGTTACCTACGTTCAAGTTGTTATAACCGGTAACAAATGTTGTAAATGTTGCATTAGTTGCTACATCTAAGAAATACTGTGTGGCACCAGAAACCGCCCCCCAGTTAGCATTCATGGAAGTACAGGTAAAGTTGGAGGCCGCTACTGCTGTTGGAGCAATCGGAGCTGTAGTTCCAATAGTAATTGTATTCGAGTTCAAACTGGTAGAGCAACCATTGTCGGCACGTACACGGTAATAATACGTTGTATTAGCTGTTAAACTGGTTACGTTATAAGTAGTTACGTTACCTACGTTCAAGTTACTATAACCTGTCACAAATGTTGTAAATGTAGCATTAGTAGCTACATCTAAGAAATACTGTGTGGCACCTGAAACGGCACCCCAGTTAGCATTCATGGAAGTACAGGTAAAATTGGAGGCCGCTACTGCTGTTGGAGCAATCGGAGCGGTAGTTCCAATAGTAATTGTATTGGAATTCAAACTGGTAGAGCAACCATTGTCGGCACGAACACGGTAATGGTATGTGGTATTAGCGACTAAACCTGTAACATTATAAGTAGTTACGTTACCTACGTTCAAGTTGTTATAACCGGTAACAAATGTTGTAAATGTTGCATTAGTGGCTACATCTAAGAAATATTGTGTGGCACCTGAAACAGCACCCCAGTTAGCATTCATTGAAGTACAGGTAAAGTTGGAGGCCGCTACTGCTGTTGGAGCAATTGGAGCAGTAGTTCCAACAGTGATCGTATTGGAGTTCAAACTGGTAGAGCAACCATTATCGGCACGCACACGATAATGATATGTTGTATTAGCTGTTAAACCGGTTACGTTATAAGTAGTTACGTTACTTACGTTCAAGTTACTATAACCTGTCACAAATGTTGCAAATGTGGCACTTGTTGAAACATCCAAGAAATACTGAGTAGCACCTGAAACAGCACCCCAGTTAGCATTCATCGAAGTACAGGTAAAGTTAGAAGCAGGTGATGCTGCCGGAGCAATTGGAGCTGTTGTACCAATAGTAATTGTATTCGAGTTCAAACTGGTAGAGCAACCATTGTCGGCACGCACACGGTAATGATACGTTGTATTAGCTACCAAACCGGTAACGTTATAAGTAGTTACGTTACCTACGTTTAAATTGCTGTATCCAGTTACAAATGCTGTAAATGCAGGATCAGTAGCTACATCTAAGAAATACTGAGTAGCACCTGAAACAGCACCCCAATTTGCATTCATGGATGTACAGGTAAAGTTGGATGCTGCTACTGCAGTAGGAGCAATTGGAGCGGTAGTTCCAATTGTTATAGTATTCGAGTTCAAACTGGTAGAACAGCCATTGTCGGCACGTACGCGGTAATGATACGTGGTATTAGCAACCAAACCGGTTACGTTATAAGTAGTTACGTTACCTACGTTCAAGTTGCTATAACCGGTAACAAATGCTGTAAATCCAGCATCAGTGGCTACATCTAAGAAATACTGTGTGGCACCTGAAACAGCACCCCAGTTGGCATTCATGGAAGTACAGGTAAAGTTGGAGGCCGCTACTGCTGTTGGAGCAATTGGAGCGGTTGTTCCAATGGTAATTGTATTCGAGTTCAAGCTGGTAGAACAACCATTGTCGGCACGTACACGGTAATGATACGTGGTATTAGCAGTTAAACCGGTTACGTTATAAGTGGTTACGTTACCTACGTTCAAGTTGCTATAACCGGTAACAAATGTGGTAAATGCAGGATCGGTAGCTACATCTAAGAAATACTGAGTAGCACCAGAAACTGCACCCCAATTGGCATTCATGGATGTACAGGTAAAGTTGGATGCTGCTACTGCTGTTGGAGCAATTGGTGCAGTTGTACCAACGGTGATCGTATTAGAGTTCAAACTGGTAGAACAACCATTGTCGGCACGTACACGGTAATGGTAGGTAGTATTCGCTGTTAAGCCGGTTACGTTATAAGTGGTTACGTTACCAACGTTCAAGTTGCTATAACCAGTTACAAATGTGGTAAATGTCGCACTTACTGATACATCCAGGAAAAACTGTGTAGCACCCGAAACAGCGCCCCAGTTAGCATTCATGGATGTACAGGTAAAGTTAGAAGCAGATGATGCTGACGGAGCAATTGGAGCGGTAGTTCCAATTGTTATAGTATTCGAGTTCAAACTGGTAGAACAGCCATTGTCGGCACGTACGCGGTAATGATACGTGGTATTAGCAA
>Ga0105164_10001592_pt1 | contig 14541 bp, 8 predicted proteins | sample VDWuncwatermetaG_FD_89674 | JGI IMG/M metagenome (GOLD analysis project Ga0105164, IMG submission 89674) | Wastewater microbial communities from Netherlands to study Microbial Dark Matter (Phase II) - VDW unchlorinated drinking water | ecosystem: Environmental > Aquatic > Freshwater > Drinking...
CAATTTGTGGATGGTAACTGGCTTAAAAACAATCCTATTCCTGCATCTGAAAGCCGTTGGGGCAGCTTTAATGAATTAAATGAAAAAAATACAGCAAAGCTTAAAGTTATTTTAGAAGGTGCTGTTGCGGATAAGGCTGCAGCACAAGGAAGTAATGCTCAAAAGATCGGTGACTTTTATTCACTGGCTATGGATTCTATAAAACTAAATGCTGATGGAGCAAGTCCTTTAAAAGACGAATTTGATGCGATTGAAAAAATTGCTACTAAAGATGATCTGATCAAAGCAATTGCTCATCTTCATACTGTTGGAGTTTCTGCTTTATTTATAGGATATGTTGGCCAGGATCCGAAGGTTAATACCTTATACATACCTCAATTGTATCAAGGGGGCATTAGTTTACCGGATAGAGATTATTATACTAACACGGATGAACGTACCTTAGGTATCCAAAAAGCATACCTGGAACACGTTACTAATATGTTTAAGTTATTGGGTGACAAAGAAGATGTTGCAGAAAAAAACGCTAAAACTATTTTTGGAATTGAAACCAATTTAGCAAAAGCCTCAATGACAAATATTGAATTACGCGATCCGGAAGCACAATACAATAAAAAAACATTTACTGAATTAGCTAAATTAACTCCAAATATAAACTGGGTAACCTATTTAAGTGGAGTGGGTGTTACCGAGCTTACTGATGTAATTGTTTGTCAACCTGCGTTTTTCCAGGAAATTTACCGTTCTATTGATAAGGTTTCCATCAGTGATTGGAAAACATATTTACGCTGGACATTAATTGATCAAACTGCTGATAAATTAAGCGATGATTTTGTGAATGAAGACTTTAAATTTAATGGAACCATTTTAATGGGAACTCCTGCTTTAAAACTTCGTTGGAAACGTGCTTTGGAAGCTACAGATGGTGCTTTGGGTGATGCTTTGGGACAATTATTTGTTGAAAAACATTTTTCGGAAGACAGTAAAAAACGTGTGGCAGAGATGGTTGAAAACCTGATTGCTGCTTACAGAGTGCGTATCAACAGCCGTGATTGGATGGGTGAAGAAACAAAAAAACAAGCACAGACCAAGTTGGATAAAGTGATGAAAAAATTTGGTTACCCTGATAAATGGAAAGACTATTCTTCATTGGACATCAAACGTGATTCTTATGTACAAAACTTTATGCGTGCAAATACTTATTCGTTTAAAGAAATGATAAACAAGTTAGGCAAGCCTATTGACCGTGCTGAATGGGGTATGACTGCGCCAACAATCAATGCTTATTATAACCCATCAATGAACGAAATTGTTTTCCCTGCAGGAATTATGCAACCGGTGTTTTTTAATCCGGAAGCTGACGATGCTGTAAATTATGGTTGTATGGGTGCAATTATTGGTCATGAATTAACACACGGTTTTGATGATCAGGGGGCGCAGTATGATGCAGATGGTAATTTAAAAAACTGGTGGACCAAAGAAGACCTTGAACGATTTAAGGTGAAAACAGATATGCTTGTAAAACAATTTAATGATTATGTTGCTGTTGATGACCTGCATGTAAAAGGAGAGCTTACTTTGGGCGAAAACATTGCAGATCTGGGTGGTTTAACAATTTCGTATTATGCATTAAAAAAATCGTTGGAAGGCAAACCTGTTCCTGAAAAAATTGACGGGTATACTGCTGAGCAACGTTTCTTTATGTCGTGGGCACAAGGTTGGAGAATTAATATGCGTCCTGAGTATTTAAAGAACATGTTACAAACTAATCCGCATTCACCGGGTAACTTCCGTGCAAACGGTGCACCAAGTAATATGCAAGAGTTCTATGATGCCTTTGGTGTAAAAGAAGGTGATAAAATGTACCGCCCGAAAGCTGAAAGAGCTGAGATCTGGTAATCTTTTTGAGATTTAATTTAAATGAAAAACGTCCTGCAAATATTGCCGGACGTTTTTTTGTTTTTAAAAAGAGGATAATCGACTTACTTATTTAATAGAATATCATTTATTAAATTTTTAGTTAAAGAAAATTTGCAAACATTCCGTATTCAGATCAATTCAATCAGTATTTCAAAAAATTTGAGCCCATTGTTTTTTTGTTATATTTGTTCAAATAAAAAAAACATGAAGCATTTTTCTTTACTCGCCTTACTAGTTCTTATTTTCACAATCTCCCAAGCTCAGGACACTATCGTTAAAAGCAATGGCGATCAGATATTTTGTAAAATTATCGATGTATATCCTACAGAAATAAAATATACAAAGATCGATTCTCTGAATGGTCCCATCTATGTTGAAAGCAAATCCAACATTCAATTAATTAAATACTCCAACGGAAGTAGAGAAGAATTCACACCTCAGCAATCAGACAAAACATTAAATCCTGCTCAAAATAATCAGAACTATTCTACCAAACCGATAATTCCTAACGGTAAAATTCAAGCTGATGGTAAAGGGTATTGGTATAACGGTAAATGGATGAAGGAATCTGAAATGCATGACATTCTTGTTGCAAGTAATGATCAACAAATAAACTTATTAGTTGGTAGTGCTAAAAAAAGCAAGCGATTAAAACGTTGGGGAATTGCTGTTATCCCCCTGGCATTAATAGGAAACATGTTTATTACAAATTTGAACGATCCTGAAACAAGGGCTGTAGCCTTTGACGTAACAGGTGCTTCACTTTGCTTTTCGGGTGCTATCGCCTTTTCAATGACTCATATCTATTTTAAACGCAAGCAAAAAACTTCTAATAGTGAAGCTATAAAATTGTATAATTCAAAGTACTAAATCGAAAACTCAAAAAAATCAACTTTCATGAAAAAAATTTTTTTAATAGGTATAGTATTACTTTGCAGCTGTTTAACCAATGCTCAGGATACTATTGTAAAACGCAATGGCGACAACATACTTTCTAAGATCATTGAAATATCAGAAAACGAAATAAAATATAAAAAATTTGATTTTCAGGATGGACCGAATTTTATTGAAAACAAATCCGAGATCCAATTAATAAAATATTCTAATGGTACCAGAGATGAATTCAAGATCCAACCAAATACTATAGCTAAAACAAATGAAGGTAAAACTGATTATTATGCCGGACCTGTAAATTCAAATTTTAAAATTGAATCAGATAAAAATCGTTTTCGATATAATGGAAAAAGGATCAATGAACCGGAATTGCACAGGATACTCCTTACCAGAAATGACCCGCAAATAACCTTATTGAAGAATTCTGCCAGACGTTACAAAAAGCTACAATATGTGGGGCTGGGTGGCCTTGCTTTTGGAGCCGCAGGACTCCTTTCATTTGCTGCTGCAGACCTTTTAGGTGAACCTGCCTTAAATGTAGTTGGAGGTGTTTTTATCGGGGTGGCTGTAACCTTGCCTATTGCGGCAATCTATTTTAAGCATAAGCGGACCGTTGCTAATGCTGAAGCTATCGCATTGTATAATTCGAAATTTTAGGATTAAGTATTGATTTCCAAGCAATGAATGATCTTTTTTGAATCATTCAATTTTAATCAGAAAACCGACCCACAAACTTTAAAGCTATTTTCCAAAAGGTTTAAAATTTCGTAAAATTTGAACCCTTTGTTTTTATTATATTTGTTTAAATAAAAATAAAACATGAAAAAAATTTCTTTACTCTGCTTATTCGCCCTGTTTTACACATTTACTTATGCGCAGGATACAATTATTAAAATCAATGGAGATCAGATATCTGCCAAGATCCTGGAGATTTCAACAACAGAAGTAAAATATAAAAAATTTAATTTCCAGGATGGTCCCATCTATATTGAAAACAAATCCAACATACAATTGATCAGGTATTCAAACGGTACAAAAGAAGAATTCCAATCCCAACAAACCAAGAGTACTGATATACCTGTAGAAAACTCCAGTGATTATTATTCAGGGCCGGTAAATACAAGTAATAAAATTGAAAGGTATGGTAATCATTTCCGATACCAGGGAGAAAATATCAGTGAAAATGCACTTCACGATGTATTGTTTAAAAGTAAAGACAAACAAATAATGTCGTTGACAGGCAATGCAAAAGATGCTAAGAAATTACAATATATTGGATTTGGTGCTATTCCTTTAGGAGTGGGAGCTATTTATTTTTTCGCAAGAGGGGTATTTGGTACTACTTATTACAATCAACGTCCAAACTCGGGATATATGACCCTCAGTGCACTTTGTTTCGCAGGAGCAATAACCTGCCCAATCGCATCAGGCTATTTTAAACATAAACGAAATACATCCAATAGAGAAGCAATAAAATTGTATAATACAAAGTTCTGATACAAAACCGCTGACATTTGAAAAAATGTGGTTCTGAAAGCATTTCGGTCTGCCTGAATGCTGAAAGATTGAACTATGAGAATCAAATAATAGTAACCCAAGTTGTTAACGACTCACTTATATTGACCTGTCAGTTTTAAAAAACTGACAGGTCTTGTTATAAAAGGATCATGAGGATAATTGTTGCGTTTTATAGTAGACGATTTTCAAAAAACCTTGCTACACTTGGAAATAACATTCAGAAAAAATCTTAATACCTATGGGCATTTTTTTGATTCGGGGCTATCCAAAAACTTTTTCGCATTTTGATTTGCAGGATCTAAGTCCAGTACTTTTTTAAATTGAATTTTTGAGGCACAAAAATCTTTCATATTTAGCAGATACACACCCATATATGTATTCGCTTCAATTAGATCTTTCTTATTCTCTTCAGGTTTTACTTTAGTAAGATACTGTTCGTAAAAAGGTTTAGCCAACCATTTTTCATTTTTAAGATCTTGCTGAACATTCACTTTGGCTTTCCACAAATATCCTAATGCTAAATCAGGCTGCAGTCTGATCATTTGAGAAGTAGCGGAATCCGCTTTTACGAAATCTTTAGAAAAATAATAGGCGCGGGCCAAACCAAAATAATCATTTATAGTTGCTTTATTTGCAGCAATTTTTTTATCAAAAAAAGTGATCGCTTCCGGATACTTCTTCATTTTCATATAAATAGTGGCAATATCACCATTCAATTCTATTTTATCAGGTTGTAGTTCCATTGCTTTGGTAAAGCTAAGCAGTGCCAATGAATCCTGACCGTTTTTGGACAATAGTTTTGCCTGGTATTCATAATCCTGGGGGATAATTTTTGTATCGCCATTTGCTTTTGAAAAGAATGAATTGCTGCTTGCCAAACCGGATTTATAATCCGGTGGTGCAGTTTCATAAAAAGAATATGAAAGATAACGGTATAAATAAACATTGTTAGAATCGCATTTTAAGGCTTCTTTGGCAGCTTCAATTGATTCGGTATAATGTTTAGCTTCCAATAAGAAGCCTGCATAACGTGCACGGGCACCACAGTCGTTATTAATTTCCAAGAAGCGTTTGTATTTTGCTACCGCATTATTATACTGCCCTGCTCTAAAATAAATCTCCGCCATTTCGCGGTAAGCCGGAGCAAAGGAGGAATCGATCAAGCTTGCTTTTTTGTAGGACTCCAGTGCAGCAGTATAATTTTTTGAACGGTTCCAAAGTTTCCCTATACGTAAAATTGCAGTAACTGATTTTGGATCCAGTTTTGCGGCTTCTTCATAAAATGCAATTGCTTTAGAGCCATCATTACTCTGCTCTAACACAGCATCACCTTTTAAAAGAAATATCTCCGGATTTTTTGGCTCCAGTTTTTGTGCCTGATCCAGCAATTTATTCGCCTCTGCAAAATCTTTTGTTTCTTCACTGATAAATACCTCAGCAATCTTTATTAATACAGTGGCATTTTTTCCGGCAGCCAATGTTGTTGCTTTGTAAAAATTTGCTTTCGCATCCGCAGATTTCAATTGGTGCCAATCCACTTTTCCTAAACCTACATATGGAAGAGGGTTAGTTGCATTTACATCGGCCCCTTTTTGGAATATCGCTTTTGCCATTTCAATTTTCCCATTTTTAAAAAAGTTTTCACCGTAATAAAAATAAAGATCACCATTACTTGGTTGAGCTGAAAGAAGCGTTTTAAATGATGCATCAGCTCTTTCAAACTGTTCATTAGTAGTTTGTTTTATCGCATCGGTTAATGTTTGTGCCGATAAGGATGTAACTGCAATAAATGAAGAAATAAAAAAGTATTTAGTAATTTTCATAATAGTGTTTATAATTTTAATTTAATGTTAGATCGGTTACGGATAACGAATCGGGCACGAATTTACGAATCTGAAGTTAAAAGTAGCAATTACCCATTCGCAATTTCGATTTTTTATTCGCCATTCGTCAGTACTGGTGAATCGGGCCAAACAAAATTAGTAAACAAAGCATCATTGCGATGACGTTTTTTATCAATATGCTTCAACTAATCATGATCTAAAATTAACAGCTTCCGGTTATAGGGTAAAGTCAATAATTTATTTTGTATTGACCTCAATAAGCCTTATCGGAGCAATGGCTGGTATTAATCCAGCTTTTAAAATCATAATCTGTCCTTTTTCTCCAGCCACAAAGGATACAAATCCCATACCAAGACCTGCACGGGTTTGTCTGTTGATCATATAAACACTTCTTGTAAGAGGGTATTCTTTTGTTTTTATGTAGGCCTGATAAGGCTTTACAGCTATTGAAGCACTATCTTTAGCAATGGAAAGAACTTTTATTTTTTTTAAAAAACTCACCGTTAAGGTATCATCACTGTCACTGATCCAGTTAACGCTTAATACTCCAATTGCATTTTTATGCGTGCTCACGTACTCTATTACTTCGGGGTTTGATTTCACAGCAAATGCATTTTTTGAAAATGGTTTCCCAAGAAGTAATGTATCCTTTATATAGCTCGTGTTTGCTGAGCCATTGTTATCAAACACAACATTAATTTTTCCTAGTTGAGATTGGCTATTAATTTGTTTCCATAGGGAATCGTTCCCAAGCAATATGGATTTCATTTTATCAACTGTCATTGTAGTGTCATTATTCTCATTATTAACTACAAAAGCGATGGCATCTTCAGCTATTTTAGTAGATATTGGGAAAATATTTGCCTGTTCGAATGTCTTGCGCTCATTAACCGTTAAATCGCGGCACATGACCACCACTTTACACGAATCATTTATTAAGCGCTTAATAGCTTCGCCTTCAGGCAAATACAACGCATGCACTTTGGCATTTTGATAAAACGATTCGAAGGTATATATTTGAGTATCAAATAATTGCTGAAAAGATTCATCAACAACGATATTTACTTCACCGGAAGTTGGAGTATCAGTTGGCTCAGGCTTTCCTGATGAACAACCATAAAAAAATATTGCAATTGTAATTATAAAGAAATACCCTGTAAAATGAGGCATTCGGGCAGGTTTACTTAGCTTCTGTTTTAACATTTTGTGGTTCCTCCGTTAATTTCTGTTTCTTTTTTTGTGATAGTGTGCTAATATGTTTATGCTTGTTTTTGTATCTGCGATAAGCTATGTAAAGCCTTAAAACGCTATACGAAATAAGCACCGATCCGATTATAACTCTACCATCAGGTAAAAAATTGATCCATGTATCTGTAAATAAAAATAAGATGCCAATAACCAAATAAAAAACAAAAAGTAAAAAACTAAGGTACAGGCGTAGTTTATTCCAGATGTTTTTTATTGCAATTTTAAAATCCATTTGAGGTGTTTCTAAAAAGTATCATGAAGGTGTTTCTCACAAAACAGTGCTTACTCCAATTTCAGGATCCAAACGTTTGAATACTCTCTTTTGTATTTGGAGCGTTCGAGATCAGCATCCTTTTTATTATTTGTTTTCAAAGCAAAAATGTTATACATCTTTGTGGCCTTGTTTTGAATAATTTTTGTATTCGGGTGGCCTTTAATAATACTGGCAGCTTTAAATCTTTCAGCGTTGTCCTTACTTCCAAAACTACCTATTACAACATAATACCCATTACCTGCAGGCTCCCCCTTTTCATCAGCAAAACGATCCGTTTTATAAGAAGGCACTCCGGCATCCGATGCAACAGGAACCGGTTGGTGCGATACACTTTTTGTCGTTTTTTCAGGCTCAGGATTTATTTTTTTGATCCCTTCATCTGAATTGCCTCTCTCCACTAATTGAACCGGCAAAACCTCCTTTTCAACAGCAACAGATTTTTTTGAATCTGTTGATTTAGGCATCTCTTCTCTGGTCTTTGTAATTGTTTCCACTAACATATCAATCTGGGCCTGATTATTATCCGATTGTGTTTTTAACTGCGTTATCACATCACCATAGTCCTTACCAGGTTGGGTTTTATCATCGGCTTCAACTTGTTTTGAATCTGCAGATTTAGTTATCTCATCCCTGGTCTTAATTATTTCAACTAACTTGTCGATCTGGGCTTGATTATTATCCGATTGCGTTTTTAACTGCGCAATCACTTCGTCATAATCCTTAGTGGGTGGCAATTTATCAATGGCTTCAGCTTTTTTTGAATCTGAGGTTTTGGGCATCTCTTCCCTGGACTTTGTAATCGTTTCAACCAACATATCAATCTGTGCCTGATTATTTTCAGATTGTGTTTTTAACTGCGCGATCAATTCGCCATTCTCAGCAGCGGGTGGAGCTTTTACTTCTGCATTTTTCACCTTTGCAAGCTCCATTTTTAACCGTTCGATCTGGGCTTGAGTTGTATCCGATTTTACTCTTAATTGCCCAATCATCACCGTGTTATCTGTGTGTGGAGAAGTTAATGTCCCTGAAATCTTGGCTCTTGCATTATCCACTTTTAATTGATCGATCTGAGCCTGATTGCTTTCCGATTTGGTCTTCAACAGAGCCAGTTTAACATCAGCACTCTGGGAATTAACCAGCGCTAAACTATCTTTTAACTTCCTTGAATCGTTCCCTGCCCTTTCAGCCTCTTTTGCTTTTGCAAGTTCAGCTTTTAACTGATCGAGCTGAAGCTGATAAGTATCAGATTTTGCTTTTAATTGGGCAATCATCTCATCATTTTCCTTATTCGATGAAGTTGCACCTCCAACAGCTTTCCCAGTTTGCAGCTCCGATTTTAAACGGTCAAACTGCACTTGGTTTGTATCGGATTTTGCTTTCAATTGCGTAAGCAAAGCATCTGTTTCTGAGATCAAAAAATGACGCAATAAACTATCTTTTAATTTCCTGCTATCTTCTGTTGCAGCTTCAGCCTCCTTAGATTTTGCAAGTTCCTGCTTTAACTGATAAATCTGCGCTTGGTTGGTATCGGATTGGGCTTTCAACTGGGCTATCACTAAAGAATTATCAACCGGGCGGTTCACTGTGCCTGCAATTTTTGCCCGTGCATTGTCCACTTTTAATTGATCGATCTGAGCTTGATTACTTTCAGTCCGGGCTTTTAACTGAGCAAGTTTAACTTCAGAACCGCTCATATTAGCCATCAATAAACTATCGTTCAACTTTCTTGCATTCGTTATGGAATCCCCGGCATTCTTTGCTTTTGCAAGTTCAGTCCTTAATTGATCTATTTGTACCTGATTTGTATCAGACCGTGCTTTCAATTGGCCTATCACTAAAGAATGATCAACCGGCCGGTTTACAGTGCCGGCAATTTTTGTTCTTGCATTGTCCACTTTTAACTGATCTATCTGGGATTGATTGTTTTCAGATTTGGCTTTTAATTGATCTATCTGAGCCTGATTTGCATCTGATTGAGCTTTTAATTGCTTTCGTAAAGTATCAATCTCGGCAGTTAAAGCTATTTGCTTTAAACTATCATTTAATTTTCCGGAATCTGATAATGAGGTTTCTGTTTTATTTGCTTTTGAGGACTCTTTGTTGGCAACATTGGAATAACCAGAGGATTGAGCTACTGCAAATTGGGCAACTATAAACAGAGAAAGAAAGGTAAATAAAAGGCTTTTCATACAAAAAACGTCTGTTTATATTGGAAATGTGATGTTTTCAATAATAATATAGTGCTTTTGCAAAAATATTAAATTTAATCAATATCCGGCAATTTTTATTAGTAAGGGCCTAATACCAAACAATCCAACTTAAATCAAAAAAAGAGGACGTAAATGTCCTCTTTTTTGAAAATTCTTTATTGTCCTTTTTTACCTAATGTACCTTACTTTTTACCACCTATTTTTATAGGGTTTTTTTGGAAAGTACCTTTTCTCTTGTATTGTCTTTTTTTCTTAGTTGACTTTGGCTTTAGCTTTAAATCAACCTCACTAGAAGGGCTTACATTTGATCCTAAAGAATACCCGGGAGCAACCTTAACTATTTCAAATTCTATCCTTCTGTTTTTCTTCCTGCCTTCTATGGTACTATTGCTTTCGATGGGATCACTAGATCCATAACCTTTGTATGTCATACGGTTTTTATCTACTCCCTTGCTGGCGATATAATCAAGCACCGCTTTCGCTCTTTGTACCGACAATTCCTGATTGTTTTTTGATGACCCAAGATTATCTGTATGTCCGGATACTTCAATTTCCAGAGAAGGGATATCTTTCATAAGTTTTACGAAAACATCCAGGGCTACAAAAGATTCATTTTGCAGCGAGGTTTCGTTTACATCAAAAGAGATATTATTCGCAATTATTCTTTTTCCAACTTCCAATGCCTGGGAAGTAGTATCACTTGATTTTGGTCTCGGAGTTTCCAGAATCTTTGTAAGTGCCTCTTTTGCACTTCCAGATGAAATAGAATATTCAGGAGCTACTTTTGTAACCTGGAATTCGGTTCTTCTGTTTAACATACGGCCTTCTTTTGTTGCGTTACTGGCAACTGGCTGACGGGCCCCATATCCTTTATATGTTATACGATTTTTATCCCCGCCTTTGCTGACAAGATAGTCACGTACTGCTTTTGCTCTTAATCTGGATAATCTTTCATTATTTTCTGCTGGTCCGGTATTGTCGGTATGTCCTGAGATCTCAATTTCCAGAGAAGGAATATCCTTTAATAGTTTCAAAGTATTATCCAACTCAGGAAAGGATTCTTTACTCAATTTAGACTGGTTGAGTTGGAATGCAATATTGTTCATTACCAATTTTTTTCCTATCTCTACTTTTTCAAGTGTAATATTGTCTAGTTTTTTTTCGGATCCGGCTTCAGGAGTTAAGTTGAATGATTTATATAAATATCCGGATTTCGTAATAAGTATGTCAATCTGTTTACCAGAAGGAACTGACATACGGACATAACCATCGCTCTCGACCTTAGGAGTTGCAATCACCTTATTACTGGCAATATCAGTTACTTTTACCTGCGCATCACTTATCGGGTTGTTTTTTTCATCAACCAATCTGATCGTAATAGATGCTGTGCTTGGATCGCTTGTTCCTGTAGCTTTTGATTTTTCAAGTTCCGCTTTCAATCTATCAATTTCGGCTTGATTTGCTTCTTCTCTTGCTTTTAATTTAGCAGCCAATGCCAGATTAAATTCATCCGTTTCTTTACCTGTTGTTGGTGGAACTATTATGGCTGTTTTGGCTTTTTCGAGTTCTTCTTTTAATCTCTTGTTTTCAACCAGGCTTGAATCATAATTCATTTTCATCTGATTATTAACCAATTGCATAGAGTCATTATATTCATTTCCATTTCCGCTAAGTGCCGCTATGTTTATCCTTTGGTCTTCCACCTTAACAAAACGATCCTCCTCTTTTTTGCTTTGGAAAATATAACCAAGTAAAAATTCGGATGTTGAACCGGTATAAGAACTGATCTTACTAATACCGATATCGAAAGCATAGCCAACACTAAAACTACGATAACGAATGCCTGCACTAATTGCCATTGCATAATTGCTATGGTATGTTACGCCAACCCACCCAATTTTTTTCCAATCAATCACACCATTAATATCATATTGAAGTGGCGCGCCTTTTACACTACGAACCATGATCAACGGATAAGCTATTATCGCCTTCTCTTTTGAAACATCAAATACATATTTTGCTGTACCCTGATAATGTCTGTTTAAGTTATAATAACCATTATTACCGCTAACAATTGGATATTTTAACCTATTCCCCAGAATTTGTGGAACTGCAAAACCTATTGTTAATCTTTTTAAAACGTATACTATACCTAAGTCAGCGCTAAAAACAGTTTTGTTTTGTGCCTGTTGAGATAAAAATGGATCGTCAGTATCCCTGATCTGAGCTTTTGAAAAATCTATTTTATTATCAAAAACACCACATGCTACTCCAAAGTATAAATTATTAGAGTCAGCAATCTTAAATTTATATGAATAGTTTGCAAAAGCACCAACACGGCTAATAATATCGGTAACATCAGAATATACTTTTAATCCTACGCTTGAATTTTTTGCCCGAACAGGACCGTCAATTGTAAAATAACTGGTTTGTGGAGCTCCTGCCAACCCTGTCCATTGAGAACGGTGAGTCAGAAAAACACTGATGTTTTCATTAATTCCTGTATAAGCAGGATTAAGAACAAATGGATTTGAATAATACTGACTGCTAAATGGCAATTGTTGTGCAAATCCTTTCCCGAAAGGGATAAGAACCAACACACAAGCCAAAGCCAAAAGTCCAATAGATCTCCCCTTAACACCTTCTCTAAAAGAGATCTGGGATAAGATAAGTTGCTTAATGTTAACTTTATCTATTATTTTCATGTATCGCTATCTTTATTTGTTTCGTTAATCTTTTTTTATATTTCTGCCCTTCCTTTCCAGGAGGGCCTTAAAGGGTTTCTTTTTATTTTTCGTTAAGGATAGTAAGTGGCCCTTTATATATTTTATCTGAATTTCTAAACTTCAGGAAGTAATAGTAAGTTCCATCAGGAAGCGGGTTACCATTTTTATTTAGGCCTAACCAACTATTATCATAAGAGGATGAATAAAATACCTGCTGCCCTTCTCTATTGACAACAATAGCCTCGGTACCGGGATAATTTTCAATGTTCTTAACAATCCATATATCATTGTATCCATCACCATTGGCAGTCATCAGGTTAGACACTGTTAAATTAAAATCAACAATGACCGTAATGGTTACCGAATCCTGATCCATACAACCATTAATATCAGCAACAGTTAATTCATAGGTTGTGGTTACTACCGGAGTAGCTATTGGATTAAAAATGTTAGGATTGCTGAGACCTGTAGCAGGCAACCAGGAATAAATAGAGCCCCCCTGCCCGTTTAGTGTATAAGAATCACCTAGGCTGATTGTGTTATCAGTACCTGCATTTGCAACCAAACTTGGGAAGATAACTACAGCAACTGTTGAAGAATCTTTACATAAAGTTGCAGGATCTGTAACAGTAAGCTCATAATTGCCTGATGCCTGACAATTACTTACCACAATAGCCTGCGTGGTAGCTGATGTACTCCATGAATAATTCAATCCGGCCAAACCTGACATAGAAACACTACCTCCACAGCAGAATGATAATGCTCCACTAGTAATGATCTGAGGATCCGGCAGCGCATCTACAAAAATGCTAACCGTTGCAGTATCCAAACATCCTAAGTTTGAAGTTGTGATCAGACTTACGGTGCCTGCTCCTGCCTGAGCAAAAATATGAGTAGGATTTACCAATGTAGAAGAACTGCTATTTCCAAAATCCCATTGATTTAATTGTATTGCTCCTGATTCGATGGTTGACATATTAACAAATGAAGTTGCCACTCCAAAACAAACTGTGTCAGCAACAAATATGGCCATTGGCTTAGGATAGATATTGATCTCTATAGCATCTGAAGTATCATTTGAACAAACGCCACTATTTACAACTGCTCTGTAAAATACGGTATCCGTTAAATTAGAATAAGCCAGAGTATCCGTCACGTTTGCTGAGTCTATCCAGGTTGCACCTTGATCAACAGAATATTGCCAATTAACAACGGCTCCGGTGTAACCAGAAAGTGTGAATGTAGCGCCATTGGCATACGCACATCCGGAAACTCCACCTGTGATAGAACCTGCAACCGATACAGGATCAACAGTGATAGTATCGTTTGATGAAATTGCGAAGTTGCAAATGCTATTCTGCAACACTGCATGGTAAATTGTTGTAGTTGTTAAATTAGTATAGATAAGACTTGCTGTAGTATCATTTATATAAACCCAGGTGGTTCCGTTATCTATTGAATACTCCCATCTTACAATATTTCCAGTATGACCTGATAAGAATAATGTATCGGAATTAATACCGCTACAAACGGTATCGTTTGCTGAAACAATTCCTCCAATAGGTAATGGAGAAGTATCAACTGTTATTCTGGCTTCTATAGATATTGCATCAGCACAAAACTCTGTGGTGATTGCTCTGTACCATGTGGTAGTTGTAATATTGGAATAAATCAATTCCGTTGTTGTGTTTGCAATATCTATCCAAGCCGTTCCTCCGGTTATTGAATACTGCCATTTTAATACCGTGCTGGAAGCACCTGTTAATGTTAAGGTATCGCCATTTGCTCCATTACAAACAAATGCATCAGTTCCTACACTTCCTCCAACTGCCACGGCATCCACCGATGCAACCACAGCGGTGGTGTCAGAACAACCTGTTGGTGCATATACACCAACAATATAGTAG
>Ga0105164_10001593_pt1 | contig 14537 bp, 14 predicted proteins | sample VDWuncwatermetaG_FD_89674 | JGI IMG/M metagenome (GOLD analysis project Ga0105164, IMG submission 89674) | Wastewater microbial communities from Netherlands to study Microbial Dark Matter (Phase II) - VDW unchlorinated drinking water | ecosystem: Environmental > Aquatic > Freshwater > Drinking...
GCGCTTGCACAAGATATTCTCTGGCCTTATCTCTTTGATGTCTCTTTTTATACAAAATTCCCAGATTGTAATAAGCAGAGGCCAACTCTAAGGGAACGCTTATCTGCTGAGAAGCTAAGATTGTTTGATTAAAGAACCTTTCTGCTGTTTCAAAATTATCCATTTCTAAATGCAGCTCGCCGAGCATATTATAATCACTGGCGATGCTGGGTTTATTCCCTTGCGCCTCATCTATCCTAAAGCCTTGCATATAATAATCCAGGGCCTTATGGTATTGTTTTTCAAATACACATATCTCTCCCAGGTTAAAATAATAATCACTTAACTCATTTTTTAATTTTAGTTTTTTAAATATCCTGAGGCTCTTGGCATAAAATTCCTTTGCCGTGTTAAAATCATCCTTATTGGTAAATAGAAGCCCTGTATCAAAATAATCGCAGGCTAAATTATACCTGTGTTCATATATATTCTGCCTCTCCCGGTTTATCTCAGAACTACGCATCAATAATTCCAGCGCTTTATCGTAATTCTCTTTATCCATATACCAAACTGCTAATTTCCTTAAGGCGCAGGCTTCATTCAACTTATCTTTATTTTCTCTGCTTAAGGTAACTGCCTTGTTATAAAAATCAAATGCCTTAGAATACTCTCCCTGACCATGATAAATCCAGCCGATGCCGATGTAAGCGCAAGACAAGTCCTTTTTATGGTTTTTCTTTTCGCTGTAAAGGGCGTATTCAAAATAATATCTTAAGGCTTTCTCTTTATCTCCTATCCTTTGATAAGTATTTGCCAATAACGGATAAGTCAAGAGGAATAACGGGTCTTTTTTAATAAGGCTGCTGCCAAGCAAGATGGCCTCCTCATTCCTGCCTGCAAGGTATAGTTTATGCGACTTAAGAAAAGCCAGATATATGCCGGGATTTAAGGTAGGCAGCCAGGTATATAGGTATATACATATAGGTGCAATAAAGCCTGCCAAGACAAATTTAATTATGCGCTTTTTATACAGAGAAACATCTCTTTTAAATCTTAGTATTTGCGGCTTTGATTCTTGCCTGAATAATATAAAATTCGGATTGCCATAAAGGATGTAACTTGCCCAAGATATCGCCGTAAGGCCGTATTCTTCTATTGATTTCAAGCGCGAAAGGCGCACACATTCGCCCACTGAATTGCCCCTGATTAATTGCGTATAGAATTCCCTGGCGAATTTTAAGCTAATAGAGTCCTCTATCTTCCATATTGCTCCGACATAATGTCTGACTCCGGAAAATATAAATGCTGATGCCAGGCTATAGTTTTTTTCTTGACAATCTGCATCCATTAAATCAGTTTTAACTTTTGCGGAATGACAGGCATTAGAAAATACTAAAGTCGGCAAAGGCAGGCTTTCTCCCAACGTAAGGATGTCTGAACTTGTAAATCTTCCATCGCTTAATACCCAGCCCGTATTCTTAGGATTGTCGATGTCATATTCGCAGTGGCCGGCAAAATGCACAATATCATAATCCCGTAAATTCTTCTTTACATATAAGGTATCAATGTGCGTAGACTTAAAGTCAATATTCATTTCCTTTCTTTTGCGGTCAAACTGGTCTTTGATATACACGCCTTCTAAATAGGCGGATTTTAGGTCATTGGTGGGATTAGCCAATATCAACATTTTAAGGCGGCCTGCAGGGCCTCGGTATTGCGGAAGAGCCATCTGTTCTCTGCTTCTGAGCAACCTGCCTAAATTAAACTTAAGGCAGAGAAACTCTTCACCTGTATATAAAAGCTCCCAGGGGATATTTATTAATTCCTCGTCTATAGAAAGGACTAAATTCCTGATTAGCGTTGTCTTTAGCCTATCTTTAACGGATCTCGTCAGTAAATGATCCCAGAGCATCTGGCCTGTTTTCTTGAGGCTTGAGACTGCATCTGCTTCTAACGCGCCTTTTTTGTGAGCCTTGTTTAATATAGATATCACTTCCCGGCATAATTTGCCTATCTCTGTAAATGATAAGGATAATTGGCTATAATGTTTTATAGTCTGAACAATCTCTTTTCCTTCAAAAATGCTCATCGCCAGCTGCTTATCCTGCCTTGCTATCTCCAAGACTAAGGTGCTAGATTCCGTCATAGATTATTTCTTAATGTCCAATATTATTGCGGCAATTTTATTCTCGATATTAGATATCTCGACAATATATTTACCCACCAATACATTTTCGAAAGTAATAGAGCTTAAATCAGTAAGATAAGACTCAAGCTCTAAATTATCTTTTATAAGAGTAACTCTTAAATCTTTAATTACGCGATGAGCCTGTTTGTCTTTCACTATGATAATCAAATCAAAGGATTGAGCGCCTTTATTTTCTATCTTTACCTCTACCCTTATATCTTGAAAGTCCTTTAAGATAGTGACTTCGTCTTTAAAATCTTTTATCTGGCGGCTGCGCAAAATGGGCGCAGGGACAAATTCCTGGCCCACCAGGACATCTCCGGTGGCGTTTAATATTTCTAATGCCTCTTCCTTAAGCCTCAATATTATCTCTAAAATAGAAACCTTATTTTCCGGCATTACTGATTTTTTTATGCGCGCGATTAATTCTTCAGGCACCTTTTTGTCAGGCGCTGCCTTCCAGCCTATCCCAATAGCAAAAATCTCCGCGCAAACTTCACAACTTATTAAATGCGCCTTGATACGCTCGCTTTCCTGCACAGACAACCTGTCTTCAAAAAAACAAACCCAGGCTTCTTCATCCGGATGCATCTGTTCTTCCGCCAGATGTTGGGACTTCCACTTTTTATAAACTAATTTGATTAAACTCTCTAATTTGCTTGGCATATTTAATGAGCACGTGACTTATGGAGTATAATTTTCTGTCTCCGACATAAGTCACTGTGCGAATTTAACCCCCCACCACTTTTAGTAATAGGGCTTTCTTTTTGTATAAATAAAACGTTTATCTTCTTTCTAACCCCGCCATCTTTAATTCCACGGTTATCTCTAAAAGTGGTGGGGGGGGTAAGTTCGTGCATACAATTTATGTTCACTTGCGTTCCATAAATCGTGCACTCACTTATAACAGACGTAAAAACAGCAAAAATCTCACATCAAAAGCTATCTAAAAAACCTGCTTTTAACGCAGATATACGCAAATCTCACGCAGATTTACGCAGATCTATCTTTAAGTAGTATTTGCGGCCATCCGCGTGAAATTTGCGAGAATCTGCGTTTTCTTAGAGTTTTCTTAAAAGATAAACCCCTTTTCTTTAAAACACTCCCTTAATCTCTCCACAATTCGGGATTTACGCATATCTATCGCTCCCCGCGAAATCTTAAAATGAGCTTTTAATGCATTAAGGCCGATATCCTCATTGAAATGCAATTCTAAGAAATATTTCTCATCGTTATCCAATTTATTGACGCAATCCTTTAAGTCTGCTAACTGATCTTGCGCGCTAATTTTGTCCCTGGCAGATGGCAAATTTGAAGAAAGCATTTCTGCAAGAGTAAAGTCATCATTGATTTCTTCATCGATAGATACAGCTGGCTTTAGCCTACGGATATAATCGATGGTAAAATTAATGGTCACCTGCCTTAACCAACTGGCCAGGCTGCATCCGTTCTTGGCTTTAAAGCTGCTTAATTTTTTAAAATTGTCCTTGATTAGAGAAAGGTAGATTTCCTGAAAGAGGTCATTGATGTTTTCTTGGGTAAGGGCAGAGCCCTTTGTCTTTAAGACGCTATAAATATAATTATAGATTAGGCGGGAATATTTATCAATAAAGTCATTCCAAGACTGTTTGTCCCCTTTGACGCACCGCTGGATAAATTCCAGGTCGTCCATAATGATAAAATTATACCACTAAATTTTAAAAATTATCAACACTTTTTTGGCTGCGATGATATTCGTCTTCTACAACTTTTCCTTCAACGTCTACGGCATTATGGTGTTTTGAAGAAAAGGTAGAAGCAGAAATTATCCTGCGCATCGTAATATAGCCATTGATTGCAAAAAATAACAATAATATCCCCTCAATGAGCAGCCAATACCTGACTTTAAAAAATAACCAACCAAAAAGCAGATTAAAAATTATAAGCGTAGGCAAGAGGCATCCGCTGCGGCTGGAGAATACAAAAGATTTTACAGGGCCGCCTTTATACATTTTTATTAAACTAACTTCTTTTGAATATCTTCAGGAATAGCCTGAGGCTTAAAATCGCTGCCCACACAAACCATAACCGTTTTTGCCATACAAACAATTTCTCCGTCTTGATTCTTTATTTCATATTCAAATTCAAGTTTAACCCGAGAAGTATTGGTAATACGGGTATCTATATAAAGCGTATCGCCATAAAAGGCGGGAGATTTATAATCTATTTCCTGCCTTGCCACCACAAAGAGTATGCCTTGCGCTGCCAAATCCTTAACAGAAATCCCCTTCTCTTCTAAAAATTCTGTCCGCGCTTCTTCCAGGAATTTTAGATAATTGGCGTAATAGACTACTCCACCGCAGTCAGTGTGATGATAATATATTCTTATCTTCATTACTGCTCCCTATTTCAACTCTCTCCTTGTTTCTTCTGTGCGGTCTTTTCCGCCAGAATTTTTTCTGTTATTTCGCGGGGCACCTGCATATATTTTGCAAATTGCATAGACGCATTTGCCCGGCCGCTGCTTAATGAACGGATATTTGTGGCATAACCAAACATCGCAGCAAGAGGCGCCTCTGCAGAGATAATTTTTTGTTTCCCCTTGGTATCCATAGCAATTATCTTGCCTCTGCAGGAACAAATATAACCCACAATGCTATTCATATATTCTTCAGGAGTATTTACCTCAACGGACATATAAGGCTCAAGAAGCACGGGTTCTGCTTGCAGAAATGCCTGTTTAAAACCGAAAATACCAGCAAACCTAAATGCCAACTCAGAGGAATCCACCTCATGAAAAGAACCGTCTATAAGATTGACCTTCACATTCACTACGGGATATCCGGCATAAACCCCTTTTTGCATTGCTTCCATAACGCCCTTTTCTACGGCAGGGACAAAGGACTTAGGTATTGCCCCTCCTCTAATACTATCTATAAATTCAGACTTCTCTCCAGGCTCAGCAGGAGATATCTCCATAATTGCATGGCCGTATTGACCCCTGCCTCCTGACTGTTTGATATATTTACCTTCCCCTTTTGCTGATTTTAAGATAGTCTCCCTATAGGCAACCTTAGGCTGCCCTACGACCACCTCTACGCCAAACTCCTCCTTTAGCCTATCCACAATAATTTCCAGATGCAACTCACCCATCCCGGTAAGAAGAGTTTCCTTGGTTTCCTCATCAGTCTGCACCATAAATGTAGGATCCTCTTCTGTAAGTTTCGCCAATCCCTTTCCCAGTTTATCCTGGTCTCCCCGGCTTTTAGGCGTAATACTCAGCGAAAGCACCGGAACCGGGAATTTTATCGCCTCTAACATTACAGGATTATCAGGATCGCAAAGCGTATCGCCAGTTACGGTGTAAGCCAGGCCTATTATAGCCACAATATCTCCGGCAAAGGCATTTTCTATATTCTCCTTTTGATTAGCGTGCATCTGCACGAGCCTGCCAACTCTTTCTTTTTTATTTTTTGTAGCATTAAGCACATATGACCCTGTCTCAAGGACTCCGGAATAAACCCTTATATAAACTAATTTACCTATATGCAGGTCAGATTGCACCTTAAAAGCAAGCGCGCTAAAAGGCTCATTCGCATCCGCATGCCTTTGAATAATTTTTTCAGAATCCCTGACATCGCAACCCTCAACTGCCGCAAGATCAAGAGGCGAAGGGAGGTACAACGTTACTGCATCCAGGAGTTTTTGTATGCCTTTGTTCTTAAAGGCTGCTCCGCAAAGCATAGGGACCATCTTATTGGCAACTGTAGCGCGGCGAATAACAGTTATAAGTTCTTCCTGGGTTATAGATACCGGCGATTCTAAATATTTTTTCATCAGAGCGTCATCAAAAGCTGCAGCCTTTTCGATCATTATATGCCGATATTCCTCAGCAACTTTTTGATAATCTTTCGGGATATCCTCTATACGGAAATCTTTCCCTTGAGATTCTTCTGCATATATATAAGCCTTCATCTCTATAAGATCAATCACCCCGCGAAAATCACCCTCGCTGCCCAGAGGGATTTCCAAGGAGACAGCATTGCCTCCCAGTTCCTCTTGAATGCCTTTGATAATGCCGAAAAAATCTGCGCCCACGCGATCCATTTTATTGACGAATGCGAGCTTAGGCACTTTATATTTATCTGACTGACGCCATACGGTTTCTGACTGCGGCTCAACGCCTCCTACAGCGCAAAAAACCACTACTGCTCCATCAAGAACCCTAAGGCTGCGCTCAACCTCTACTGTAAAATCAACATGACCCGGGGTGTCTATAAGATTAATTCTATGGTCTTTCCAAAAACAGGTAGTGGCTGCGGCAGTAATGGTAATGCCTCGCTCTTGCTCTTGTTTCATCCAGTCCATCTGCGCCTTGCCTTCATGAACCTCACCGATCTTGTAAGATTTACCTGTATAAAACAATATTCTTTCTGATACCGTAGTCTTACCAGCATCAATATGCGCCATAATTCCGATATTCCTTACTTTCTGCAAATCAATTTTAGGGGATATATGGCGTTTTTCTTTTTGCGGCTCTGGCTGTTCTATTTTAGGCTGGAGCTGTTCTGCAATTATAGGCTCTGGTACTGGAGACGGCTCTTTCTTTTCTGGCTCTGGTTCTGGCTGTTGTACCTGTGACGCTTGCTGTTCTGTCTTGAGCTCTTCTGGGATTATGGGCTGTGGTAACGGCTGCTCTTCTGCCTTAGGTTCCTGCGCAATCGCAGGTTCTGGTGTTAGTTGCGATTCTGCTTTTGGCAACTGCGCCAGAGGTTCTACTACTGGCTGTGCTGCTGCTTGTTCTGCTTCTTTTAGTTCTGGTTGTTCTATGGCCAGATGCTCTTGACCCTTAAGTTCATTCTTTAACCGAATTATTTCTTCAGCTAAGCTTTTTATTCTTTCTTCCTTTGTTTCCAGCTCATTTTCTAAATCAGTATATTCCTCATTTAATTTATTGAACTCCTTTTTGGAAACCCATTCGCTTTCTTCTTTTTCTTTCTTCATTTCCGAAATAGCAGAGGCATGCGTTTTGACTTCATTGATGCGGGCTTTAATTTCTTCTTGATGCGCCCTGACCTTATGTTTTAATATTTCAATTCCTTCTGCCTTCTCTTTATTCTCTTTCTCTAAAGAGCCCAACATATCGCTTAAATCTTGAATTTGCCTATTTAATGTTACATTTTTTGAAAACTCTTCCTGTAATTCTTTTTCTTTAATTGAGAATTTATTTTTAATCTCTGAATTTTCTCCCCTTGCTTTCGCCAGCGCCTCATCGCTTTTCTTTACCCATTCTTCCCTTTTTATTAATTCTTCTTTTGCATCTAACTTATTCTTTCCTGCCGCCTCTATCTCGTTTTGCATACGGGAATACCCTGCCTGTGCCTCTTGCAATTTATTTTTCAAAGAATTAACTTGTTCCTGCAATTCTGAAATCCTCTCTTCTCTGAAGTTGCTCTCTATTTTTTTTCTCATCTCTTGGAGGTCTTTGTCTTCCTTTTTCTTAGGCTTTGCCTTTGCGCCTGATTTATCTGATGCGCCCAGGTCCCAGGCAAAAATAACCAGAGCAGCTGCAGCAATAAAAACTGACCAAAATAATAACATCCCCATAATCTTCCTTTATAGAGTATGTTCGTAAACCTCGTTACACCCGCCTTAAAGCGGGGCTTTTTGGGTGTAACGGGATAGATATAATTACTGACCCAACTATTATTAGATAGATTATAACAAAAATTTTGGCTATGGGTGAGAAATTTTTAGGAAGGCACCGAATACCCCTGCCATGATAATAAGTATTGCCGGATGCAGTTTGGTGTATAAAAAAATGGTAAATGATAAAATAATTATCAGAAGGCTCCTGGCTTGCGTTAAATTATGTATGTCAATAGTCTGGAATGCTACGGCAATAATCATGGCAAAGATAGCCATCCTAGCGGCATCAAAAGCGTTTTTAATCATAGGGATATTTTTATATCTTATATAAAATGCCGAGGCAAAAATTATAAATATTACAGGCGCGGCAATATTGCCAAGGTTCGCCAGTATTGCGCCCGTAATTCCTGCCATTTTATATCCCGTATAGGTAGCGTATTTAATAGAGATGGCTCCGGGAAATATCTTAACTATGCCCAATATATCTAAAAACTCTTCTTTAGTTAACCAATGGTATCTCTGCACTACCTCTTTCTCAATTAGAGGTAGAAAACTATAGGCGCCTCCTATTGCAAATAAACCTACTCTAAAAAAAACCAGAAATAAATTGACTAAAAGCATTTAATGCTCCTTCAATGAGCACATAACTTATGGAACACAAAGTGCGACATAAGTTATAGCAACTTCGTTTTTCTTGTAACTTGCGTGTGCGAATTGAGTTCTTTTCCCGCAATCATATCTAAGCCGTGCGCTAAACCTTCAATTATCGCCTCTAACGACTCTTTGGCACCTATTGGGCTTCCGGGAAGATTTATAATTAAAGTCTTACCCCTAATCCCTGCTGCTGCCCGGGATAACATTGCCCTTTTAGTAACCTTAAGGCATGCGTTACGCATTGCCTCCGGGATTCCGGGCGCCTCTCTCTCAATCACTTCTTTTGTTGCCTCAGGCGTATTATCTCTGGCGGTAAAGCCAGTTCCTCCGTCAGTCAAAATTAAATCCACTTTTAAGTTATCTGAATAATCGATGAGTTTTTCCTTTATCATCTCTGGGTCATCAGGAATAATCTCATATTTTACAACCTCTCCGGGAAGATTTCTAATAAGCCCTTGAACGATATTGCCCGTTTGGTCTTCTCTTTGGCCCCTGGAACATTTATCGCTTATAGTTAATACCGCTACTTTATATCCCTCGACTCGCTTCGCTCGCTCGGGACTTCGCTCACTTAGTTCGCTTCGCATCTTTATATCACCTCTACTTTATCTTGTGGCTTAACAGTTCCGCTTTTTAAAACCCGGGCAAATATTCCTTCACGCGGCATAACACAATCTCCGGCCTGGTAATAAATATTGCACCTATTATGGCAAACCTTTCCAATCTGCGAAATCTCTAATATTGCATCGGTACCAATCTTTAATTTGTCGCCGAGCTTTAAACTTAATAAATCTAACCCTTGCGTAGTGATATTCTCAGCAAAATCTCCAGCTTTTACCTTTAACCCTTTCTGCCTCATCTTATCTATAGACTCTTCTGCCAAAAGGCTTATCTGTCTTAATTCTGTACCGGCATGCGCATCACCGATAATTCCAAAACCCTCTTTTAATTTCGCTGAGTTAACATTATCTTTCTTTACCCCTTTATTTTTAGAAATAGATACAGCGACTATCTTGCCTTTTTTTAATTTTGATGGTTCGACTCTGCTCACCATCAATCCTGAGCGTAGCCGAAGGATTGAATTTTTATTTGTCATTTTGATATTTGCATTTTAATTTTTGAATTTCTTATATAAACTCCGCTTTTTCCGCCTGTCTTTTTCACTAACTTTATTCCCGATATTACCATATCCCGAGCTATCGGCTTACACATATCATAGATAGTTAAAGCTGCGACTGCTGTGGCCGTAAATGCTTCCATCTCGACTCCTGTCTTAGCGTTGCCACGTACAAGGGTAACTATTTTTATTCGCTTTTTCTCTGTTAAAAAATTTATCTCTATATATTCAATGGGAATGGGATGGCATAATGGAATGAGAAAAGGGGTTTTCTTTGCCGCAAGAATACCCGCAAGCCTGGCTGCTGCTAAAACATCGCCTTTCGGCACTCTCTTTTTCTTTATCGCTGTAATAACTTGGGGCTTTAAAGAAATAATACCTTCCACAACCGCTTCTCTCTCTGTAATCTCCTTATTGCTGATATCTACCATTTTCATCCCGCACCTTCTTTTTATTCACCCGCATCTTCTTCCTTAAAACAATGCGCATGTAGAAGGTGCGGGATTCATTTTTTATCCTAAAAAGGATAGGTCTTCCCAAACCTATAGGGAAGGGCCCTATCCCTCATTTTAATGCTGTATGCATTGCCACAATACCAAAGGTAAAATAAGATGAACTTACTTTTCTAAATCCTGCTCGATAAATTATACCGGATAACTCTTTAGCGGAAAAGAAACGCGGTATGGTATAAGACAAGTAAACATAAGCAGCCTTTGAACCAGAGAATAAATATCCCACTGACATAACCATAAGGCGCACATATAAATGAAACAACTTTCTCCAAAAATCAGATAACGGCTGGGATGTCTCTAAATTTACAAACCTACCACCGGGTTTTATAATTCTATAAAACTCTCTAAAATTTTGCATCAATATATCCCGGCTGATGTTAAGATTGCGGGTAGCAAAAGAGATAGTTACCAGGTCAAATGTATTGTCACTAAAGGGAAGCTTAGCGGCGTCACCTATGCAGAGGGAAATTTTATTCTTTTTTGCTTTAGAAATAGCCTGATGAAGCATAGGAAAACAAAAATCCAGGGCAACTATCATAGCTTTGTTTTTAGCGGATCCCCTAAGATACGCAGCCATCTCTCCTGTGCCGGTGCAAACATCCAGCCACTTATCGCCTCCCCATTGCGCTGCCATTCTGGCTGTCCTTTTTCGCCAAAAGGTATCCAATCCCAATGTCAAAACAGAATTGGTTAGTTCATAGGTATGAGCTGCTTCTGAAAATATTTTCTCTACGCCTCCAAAGAGAGTATTCTGCATACGCCTATCCTCCCAAGACAGACATATACACCTTGCCGTATTCCCAATTACGATAATCAACGTTTACTTTTAACCCCAGGCTTTCTGCTATAATATCTTGTATCTCTTTATCCGAGGCTCCGTTTCTTAAAAAGCTATTTAACGAAAGGCCTCCTGTTTCATAAAGGCAGAGTTTTAATTCTCCTGTAGAAGTAAGCCTAAGACGGTTACACTGCCGGCAATTATTTAAATCCGTCTTGATAAACCCTATTATACCTGCGGCTGTCTTGTAATATTCTGCCGGGCCAGAACCAAAATATTGCGTCTTCTCTAATGTGAATCTACTCAAACAAATTTCTTTAATTTCCTCTATCGGAATAAAATAATCCTCTCTCCATAAAGGCGTCACCCTCATAAATTCAATAAACCTTAAGACTAATCCTTTAGAGAGAGAGAAATTCAGGAAATCAATTACCTCATCTTCATTTATTCCTCTCATTACCACGGTATTGATTTTTAGAGGAGAGAAACCTGAATTACTCGCTTGCTCTATTCCTTTTATAACCTCGTAAAAACAATTACTGCCAGTTATATCCTTGAACTTTTCTTCTTTTAAAGTATCCAGGCTTATGTTTATCCTTTTTGCTCCGGCTTTTTTAAGTTCTGGCGCGTATTCTGAAAGCATAATTCCATTCGTAGTAAGACAAACTTCTTCTATTCCCTTGATACCTGCCAGGGATTTAATCAGGCTGACTATGTCTTTTCTTACCAGAGGTTCACCGCCGGTCAGGCGAATTTTTTTAATCCCTAAGCTGGAAAATATATTCACCAGCCGCGTTATCTCCTCAAAGGTCAAAACTTCCTGCTGCAAAACCGGCTCTACTCCCTCAGGAGGCATACAATAAGCGCATCTTAAATTGCACCTATCTGTAACTGAAATGCGCAAGGAGTCTATCTTACGATTAAATCCATTCATTGAGCATTATATCTACTTTATTCAGTATCTCTCTTGCAGAGGGTTTAGATGCGGAGTTCTCTTTTTTGACAAAAATTGCCAAATCCGGCTTAAGGTATTTCAGCGCGCTGGTACTCTCAACAATAATACCCTTTGCTTCTTTCATCTTAGAAAGGGCTTGTTTAAGCCCACTTCTTAAACCTTCGGGTTTAGCCTTAAGCCAAAGCACTTGTTTTGCTCCTGCCTTTTTAAAACGCTGGGTATCTTTGCCTTCCTCCTCAATGGTGCGCTTATCAGAGACAATTAAAAATTTAGAATTTAAGTTCTCACAGGCTCCGCAGTCCCTATTGATTGGACAGGCGCCATGATGCAAAACAGTAACTTTAAGCGCAGACCAGCCTTTTAGTTGGTGCAGCAAATTTTCTGCCATAGTAGTTTTACCCGCTCCGCTAGAAGAACCAGATACAGTAATTATCCTCATGTCCTTAGGGACGGTTCTTGAGTCAATCGAGAAGTGTCCCCTATTTAGGGACAGTTCTGCTTCAGCCTGAGAACCGTCCCTATGATTCTATATTCAATTCTTTCATCTGGGTATATGAGAAATTTGGGCCGTCTAAACAAACATATTTTCCTTTTACCCCGCACCTTCCTTCTTTTTTATCACTAACCTTATCAAATGTATGTGATGAATACAAAGAAGGTGCGGGGTTTATATAACAATGGCCGCATTTACCTATGCCGCATTTCATATACCGCTCTAAGGATGCATAAATATTCTGCTCTCTAAAACCTAATTTTAATATATCTGCAATGGCAAATTTAATCATCACGCCAGGGCCGCACAAGAAAACTAAAGAAGTCTTAGGATTTAATTTAATTTGGGGTAATAAAACGCAAACTACCCCGCATGTCCCGCCCCAGGACGCATCAGGTTGATCCACTGTAAGATGGACGCTAGTTTTGACATCCTTTTCCCAGGATTTTATTTCATCTTGATAAAATATATCGCCGGGCGTACGGCAGCCGTAGATAATTTCTACCCTGCCATAATTTTTTCTATCTTTTCCGCCTCTGGCGGAAAAGATATGTTGAATAAGAGGACGAAGCGGGGCAATCCCGCATCCTCCGGCAACAAAAAGCAGATCCTTCCCTTTAATTTTATCTAAAGGGAAGGTGTTACCGTAAGGCCCGCGCACGCCCACAACATCCTTTTCTCTAAGTTTATGCAATGCCTCAGTAAGAGCCCCTACTCTTCTGACGGAAATTTGCAACCTTCCATCTTTGCTGGGAGAGGATGCGAATGTAAACGGCGCTTCGCCATATCCGGCCAAAGAAAGCATCATAAATTGGCCGGGTTTGTAGTTGAGTATCTGGTTAGTTTTGCCTTCAGGACGCAAGATAAAAGTCTTGGCATCAAGGCTCTCTAGAATAATTTTTTCAATTACAGCTTTTATGGGTAAGTATTCATTTTTCATATCTATACACTTTCCGCTATACGCTCTACGCTATCAATAAATTTATGTATGCTAATATTTCCCGGGCAGGTCTGGATGCACCTTGAGCAGCCTACACAGCTTGGCCTGCCATAACGCTGGACATCTATATTAAGCTTGTGCTCAAAGAACCTGCGGATATGGTCTTTGTGCATCGGAAACGGCGTATTGCCTCCGGCCATTTTAGTAAAACCCGCAAAAGGGCAGCCATCGCAATGACGCAGGCGAATACCCTTATCGCCGCTTAACCTGTCTGCGATGCTAAAACAGCTGCAGGTGGGGCACAAAGTAATGCAACCCGAACAGATGACACAACGTAACCCTATATCATCCCAAACCTTCTGGCCTATTTTATCCTGTTGCATTATTTTAGCGAGTTTCTTAAAATTTATTTTTTTGACTTTCCCTGCAAAGTTCTTTAACCCATTTTTAATCTCTTTCTCATCCGAAGGCGCGGCTTTGACAAATAATTTTTTATACTTTCTGACTATTATATTTCCTTTTTTTGAACCAATCTCAACCAAATATCCTCGGGTTATAGGAATGGAGCCCACTTTTTCTTGCCCCTTCGGGGCGGAATCCCGACCGACTCCATCCGCTCCGCTTCTAGCGGGGCGGTTTTGAAACGTCGGGATAAGCTGTAAATCAAAATTATTTTGGGCTATCGGCCCTGCATCCATTATGTGGCAAAATGAATTAGGCGAACAACGATTTGTACAGGCAAGGGCAATAAAAATAGAGTTCTCTAATCTTTGTTGATAAAATACATCTACAAATTCACCCCGCCCTTGCACGTAAGGGCGGGGTTCATCAAGAAAGAATTTTTTCATCAGGCCTAGCGCTTTAATATCGCAAGGCCGCACCCCATAAAATATCCGTTTCCTTGTATCCTCGATAGGCACAAAGTTAGACTTCTTGGCAGATTTTATCTTGAAAAGCTCTTCAGTCTGCGGCAGCAAAAATGCCCTTGGCGATATTACCGAATTTCCTGCGTAATCTAAAAGTTCTCCGGAATCATTCTTTGTGTCGCCAAAGATAATATCATCCAGGTGTTCTCTTTTAGGCGCAATAAATTCATCGCAATCATTGTTTAAATTTTTTATAAGTAACTGCAGATTATCTTTGGTGATAAATAATTTTTGCATTCTTAATATCAGTACTTTGTTAAAATTTATTTTATTTGTGCTTGCCTTACAAAAGCGTTCTTATTGTAACACATTGCTATTACAAATGTTAAGCATATTTTAATGCGTTGATTATCCTTAATTTTACGAA
>Ga0105164_10001594_pt1 | contig 14526 bp, 12 predicted proteins | sample VDWuncwatermetaG_FD_89674 | JGI IMG/M metagenome (GOLD analysis project Ga0105164, IMG submission 89674) | Wastewater microbial communities from Netherlands to study Microbial Dark Matter (Phase II) - VDW unchlorinated drinking water | ecosystem: Environmental > Aquatic > Freshwater > Drinking...
AGAATTATGTTTGGAACTTTACTACTGCTACTAAAGAAAGAATAATTGACACATCAAATTTTATTAAAGGAAATATGAGTGATATAAACACAAACATCCCTAACCTTATTTTCAAAATAAATGATTCTGAAAACATTTCAAGTAATTTTGAAGGAAAACAAAATCTCAAATTCTACCAGAATGGCCAGAACCTTTTGGAGTTTGACTACGTCTTTTCCAACTCATCAACGATAGACCTGGCAAACATTTCAATTTTAAATGCATCAAACTCTTCATTAGGAGGGGTGGTAGTTCGAGGGATTGACTTGTCAAATACAGGCATCAAGAAAACAGCATGGGTTGAAAGAGTTGATAGCACAAAGAACGGCATTTGCATAAAGGATGCAGAAATAGACTGGGTTGATAATATTTCAGACAACTGCGATGGAGATGATGAGCATAAAATTGAATGCGACGGAAGTTTGCAAAATGGCTACACATGCGCCTACAATTCTTTGACAAATTATTACAAAGTAACAGGACTTTCACACTCAGGAGTTGTTCAGCTGGCTTATACACAGCCTGCAAGCGGCGGTTCTTCGGGTGGGGGAAGTTCATCTGGTGGAGGCGGCGGAGGTTCTGGAGGCGGAGGTGGCGGTGGAGGAGCTGCAGCTGGTTTTGTGTGCAACAAAGATTGGCAATGCGGTGATTGGTCAAGGTGCAACAATGGTTTGCAAACAAGGGAATGCAATTTTGTAAAAGTTCCTCAGCATGTGCAGGATGCAGAATGCCCTCAAGAATCAAATTCACCAATAAGAAGTCAGTCATGTGCTATTAAGACGGAATCAATTCCAAAATCACAAGAAACAATAAAACAGGAAACCAATAATAAAAAAGAACAATCCAACGAAAGCAAAAATCAGATAACAGGATTGGCTGTCCAGCAGCCGCTAATTTCAAATAAGATAACTTCCCTAATAGTTTCTACCTTAGTTTTTGTTTTAGGTGGATTCTTTTATTATAAATTCTTTAGAGTAAAGATTTAACGCTTTTCACAATCCCATCAACATTCCATTCAGGAGTATAGTCGCATTTCGGCTTGTAAGAGCAGTAATCTTTTCCCTTTCCTAAAACTTTTATTCCCCTGCCATATAGTTCAATTTCTGTCGAAGAAGTGACATAAAAAAAAGCAACAATCTTCTTTTTCAAAGCAGTTCCAATGTGCAGTGCCAAACTGTCGCTTGTCACGAGTATTTTGCACAAGTTAACCAGAGAGGCAAACTCCATCAAAGAATTATCACATCCTGCATCAATTATTTTGGTTTTCACAAGTTTTTTTATTTTCTCATTCCTTTCTTTTTCCTCTGGCCCGCCAAAAAGCAATATTTTACCATTTTTAATTTGTTTATTCAATTTATTAATTAATTCAGCAGTCTCCTGCACGCTTAATTTTTTGTCTTCCCACCTTCCTCCGGCGCCAGTGTTGATGCCTACAACCAAATCAGATTTTTTTATATTGTTTCTTTTGGCAAATTTATTTCCAAAACTGATTTCTTCTTTATTCAAAGCCAATATGGGCTCCTGCTTTTTATAATCCAAGCCGAGGATGGAATATACTATTGACTGATAAGTTTTTTTATTTTTCGCCTTCAATTCATCCGCTTTTTTCTTGCCGAACCTCGAAATCAGCCCCATGTCAAACCATGGGAATGAATCTTCCGTATAAGCCCTTTCATTATCTTTGAGGTAAGCTCCTATAATCCTCTTTGAATTAACTTTTGAAGCAAGCTCGCATGCCTCGAAATCATCGTCCAGGCAAATAACCAAGTCATATTTTTTCTTTATTTTGTATGGCTCGCCAATTAAATAAATATTATCTATTAATTCGTTGTTTTTCAAAACATCAAAGGCATTCCTTTTGGTGGCCCATTCAACCTTGCAGTTTTTGTATTTGGCTTTCAGCGCCGGAAGAATAGCCGTTGTCCTAATCACATCCCCTATTGCCCCAAGCTTGATGACTAATACTTCCATTATAGAAGCTAAATTTATGCGCTATTTTAAAGCTTTTTCTTTAGCCAGTTGGACAAATATATTTATAAACACAAAAGTCTGACATCAGAATATGAAGTTAAACAAGAATTACATTCAAACATTGATATTCCTTGCCGTCTACCTGTTTGGAGTTTATTTCTGGGCGCAGCCTTATCTTGAAAGAAAGCTGCCTTATGGGGAGTATGATGCAATGTCGCATTTTGAGGTTGCTGATTACATGGCCTATAACGACAGGTCTTTTATGGCCCTGCCTGATTACATTGACTTAAGATACGGCAATGACAATAAATTCAGGCCGCACACTTTATGGTATCCTCCCACTTTTCACGCGTCTCTTGGAGTTATGGAAGCAATCGGAGGGGAAAGAGTGCTGCCGGTATTCTTTTTGAATACGGTGCTCGCAACATTAGTCATAGTGAGCGTTTACTTTGTCATAAACTCGCTATTCGGATTTCTGCCGGCTATTCTGTCAGCTATTCTGCTGATTTTCTCGCCAAGAGATTTTATGCCCTATATCTGGGGGCAGTGGCCTGAAAGGTTTGCATACGCTTTTGTGCCGATAATCCTGTATTGTTTCTACAAATATTTTACGGCATATTCAAAGCACGATAATAAGCCAGTTTACCTTTACCTTGCAGCCTTGTTTTTGGGCGTAAATGTTTTGATACATCCTCTTGTTTTCTTCCATTCCGTTATTGGGCTGGCTGTTCTTTACATTGTTCTGGCCTTTAAACAAAAAAAAATCGTATTCAACTGGAAACACATTGCAATATCGGGGGCAATTTTTCTGGTATTATTTTTTATGTTTCCGTACCAGACATTTAACATATTCCCGCAGTTCACCGGAGGCTCCGGAGGAAATGCCCAACAAAGCTCATTTGAATTGTCGAGGGTTTTTCAATGGTCTCTAAATCCGCAGGATTATGCAGGCAGCGTGCCACCGAGCTATTTTTCTTTCAGCGACATGAACGGCCTTTGGACATTGCCATTTTTGCTGCTCGGCATCTTGTTTTTGGCGTGGAGAAGGGAAAGCAGAGATTTGTTTTTGCTTGCATGGCTTATAAGCCTGTATTTGATTCTGCATCGTGATTTGATAGGAAAATCCGCATTTTTGCACAGATCACTGTCAGCTTCAGCGCATATTTTTGCGCCTTTGGCGGCTGTCGGAGCCGTTTATGCTGTATCTTTCATAAAAACCCAGTCCAATGTCAAAACATATTTGAAATATACTGCAGCGGCTATTTTTGTTTATCTTGTTTTTTCTGTAAATATGGCCTATGCTTCTAAAATAATTAATAAGGACACTTATAACCCAAACACCTCAAATGGGTTTTTCACAGCATTGAATAAGGAGGAGTATGAGGCAGCCGGATGGGTGCTCAAGAATGTTCCAATGAATGCCAACCTCACTGTTCTTGGAATACCCTCGCAGCCAAACATCCTGGACGCGACTTCAAGGAAAATAAGGTGGTTTGCGGCAGTCGCACAGCATGTAACGAGATTTTATGACCTAAGGCCCGACAAAGAGGAAATATTGAAATCAAATGACTGGTACATTATGCTGGATTACACAATGCTGGGCCCTCTTAACGACAGGCAAACTTTTGAGAGCATGCAGCAATTTGAAAAAATGAATTTAACCAAGCATGCTTTGGTTTACAATCAAAACAACATAAGGGTGTACAAGCTTGAAACTTAAAAGTACGGAGTTTAAGGATTTTGCAATACTTTTGTCAGTTTCATTGCTGATAATACTTTCTTTTTCATTCTTCTTCTTCGGAATTGCCGGAGTAAGAGTTGCACTCGGCATTGTGCTTGTTACAGTCCCTTTTTACCTTATCCTGAATAATTTCGAGCTTGAGGAAGGCGAGAAAGTTGTTTTCTCGGTTTTGCTTGGCCTTACAATACTTCCATCTTTTGCATATCTGCTCGGATTTTTAATATCTTTCAGACTGTCCATGGCCGTAATTTTTACAATTCTTGTTATAGCCTCATTCTTAATCAAAAAATTCAGAAAATAAAATTATCCTTTCTTTTTGGCAATTGCAGCTGCAAAGCCAAGAGCCATAACCAGCAGCGGCAGCAAAATTACGTGGTGTTTGATGCCCGGCCCCATCAGCCCAGTATAATAGCTGGATATTCCAATTATTGCAGCCGACAATCCGCTTCCGACAATTATTCTTTCGGCAAAATCCAGCTTTTCTGCCCAATAAAGCATTATGAAATAGCCGGGCAGCAAAAACAGCCAAAACAGCGAAAAAGCCACCCTTAAAACAATAAAAAAATCTTCCTTGAAATAGATTATTTTGAAGGTTATCACGAGCAGCAAAAATATTAAAGCAATATATTTCAGCTCTTTTTTCAGGATTTCAAAAACTTCTTTGTTCAATGCAATCAGCTCCGACTTTGTTGTTCCTCATTATTATTGAAACTGGATTCTCAAAAACCTTTGTTGCGCCTTTGTTTTGAAGTTCGGCTGCCATCAATAAATTAAATTGCGCAAAAACAGGCTGCCTTGCAACTTTGTCAAAGACTAAATAGTCATACGTGCAGATGTCCTTTTTCCCGGTCAGATAGCCCGGCGGCGCCTCTTCTGTCATGAAGCCGAATGAAAAAAATGATTTCCTGTAGGGCGCCCCTCCCCCGCCGTCTCCCGGCAATTCGGTGTCATAGCTTCTTCTTATTTCTTTTTTGCCGATGGCATCAGCATAATCCTCCGGAATAACCAAAGCATGGGTTCTTTTTGTGCTCCTTAAAACTGCATCCTGGTCGTAAATGTCTCCGTAAAAAAAATATATCCTGCTTTTCCTGTCTGTGTTCTTCTCAATCCATTTAAATGCTTCCCAATGGTAGGGGTCCATTATCCCGCTTGTCTCCAGCCTGCTGTAATGCGGCATGAAAGGAACGCTGTTAATCAAAATTGCCAAAACAATGACTGAGGAAACAATTACAGAATAAAGCTGCTTCCATTCCTTTACAATCAATTTCAGCATATGGTAAATTCCAAACCCTATCAAAAATGACAGAAATATCGGCCAGAAAAATCTCAGCTGAAAAGCCTTTTCCCTGAAGCCATAATAATTGCCAAGCCCTATCAAAAGCATTGCCAAAGAGGCAAGGGCAGGCACAAGGCTTTTTTTAATAAATATAAGGGAAAAAATAATGCCTGCAATCATGAATATAAGCAAAACTTTGAAATCAAAAAGATAAATTGTCGGGTTGTCCCACACCGCTGCCGATGAAAAAGCAAATGGCTGCCTTGGGACCCACACTCCTTTGAATATCACAAGATAGTAAAATGCCAGCATCAGGAATAAAACTCCGCCAAGAATTAGGCTTTTGACGGTTTTTAAATTAAATTTTTTCTCGATGAGCGTGGAGCATATAAAAAACAGCAGCAAATAAACCAATGCAAATAAAGCCTCGGAAGTGTGCGTCATGAATGAAGCTGACAAAAATATTCCTAGTAAAATGAATGATTTCTCAAGGTCAATTCTTGCAGTGCACCAGAATACCCCAATCAAAAAAAACTGCGACAATAATGCAGGCCAGTTGCCCCATGTAAAGCCCGAGTAAAGCCCGTTTGAGAAAACCAAAAGCGAAACAGGAAGCGAAATGATTGCAGCGTTCCTGCTGAACTGCCTTATGATGATGTACATCAATAAAGAGGCAAGTGCTGCAAATAAAAACACGGTAAAATAAATAGTGTCATATACTTCAAGCCCGCTTAAATGCGACAATAAAACGCTTAAATGGTAAAGCACCGGCGGATAATACCCTACAGCTCCTTCTATTCCCATGACAATATAGCTGGCTTCATTCCTATAGTTTCCCATGTCTTTTATGCTTTCGGCCCTTGTTTCATGCTGGAAAGCGTCGGAAGCCAGATATGCATAAGGAAAATCATGCCTTAGCTTATGGTCAAAAAGAAATCCGCTTCCCAAAAGCAGAAACAGCCCGAAAAATACAACTAAAAAAACCTTCTCGATGTCAAGCTTGATTTGAACCACCCGATTTGAATTTTTTATAATAACCAAAATATCCAAAATAGCCTAAAATAATAATTGCTGCAGTAATTGATATTATTTTCCCGTTTTTGTAAGGCTCCGGCTCATATTCAAAAGTCAGCTTTCCCATTTCTCCGTTCAAGTAAACTGCGCTTACAGCATTATCTGCCTTGAATATATCCATTGTTCTGCCGCCAATTTTTGCCGTCCATCCCGGAAAGTATGCGAACCTTTCAGATGCAACAAGCCATCCTTTTTCATTGTTCAAGTCAAGCGCAATCCTGTTATTTGTATAGCTGCCGGCTTTGATTTCAGTGTAGCTGCCTTTTGTTTGGTTGAAAATTGAAATCACATCTTCTGCAGAAATTTTATTCTCACCTTTTAATATGTCGGGCTTTATGATTCCTCCCTGTGAAGCATAATCCCTTAATTTTTGAATGCTTTCTTCATCAACAGAGCCGCCTACAAGGAATACAGCATTGAATTTTTTCAAAAAATCAATGCCGCTTATTTTTGGAGAATACACAATAACTGTGTTCCCCGGCTCAAAATTTTGCAGCATCAGCCCGTAAATAAGCTGCTGCGCCGGCTTTTCATCCCCGGCCACAAGCATGCTGTTTGGTGCGATATAATACCTGGGAAGAAAATTTGTATTTTCATAAAGATAAGGCCCCCAGGCTTCCCACGGCACGCAATTACTGCATTCCTTGAATTTTCCTATGTACTTCAACCCGTCAATGCTGGCATTTTGATTCATTATCACATATTTATTGTTCAGTATGCCCCAGAATTTTGAAGGGGCATTTTGCGCCACAAAAAGATAATTCAAATAATCATTAAACCATATGCCGCTTCCGCCCTTTATTTCCCCAATACCAAGCTGGGAATAATAGTTGTAGCCTGATGCGCCTATAAAAGTTGACATTGCCAGGTTAATTGTCCTGAACCTTGAGGCGTCTTTTCCCATGTAGTCCAGTATCGGTATTTCATTGGGCTTCACAACATTCACAGACTGCGGAAATTTTTGCAGCGCAAGCAGCTCGAGCAATACAATTAAAATCACTGCAAAAAATATCAAGTTCCTGTTTTTTGCCCATTTGGTTTTCTCGAGCAATGACTGCAGTTTCAAAAATCCGAATCCTGCCAAAACGGATGCAGCAAATGCAAAAAGGAATATGGACCTTTCTACATGCCTTGTTTGGTTTAAAACAGGAACATTAAAGAGCATCTTTGTTATAAAAGACTCGGATGATACAAGCAAAGAAAGCAGTAAAATAACGAAGGAGAACATCACTGTCTTGTCCTTGAGCTTATTCAGCCCCAAAACCAGCAAAAGGAATCCAAGAATCCCAACAGCAGCCGAGATATTGTCGCCCTGCAAAAAGGTATTCGTTATGAACGTAAACGCAAAATTCTTCAGCTCTATCGGGGCGCCTAAAAATTCCTGGTAAGGAATTCCTGCCCCTCTGTTTGAAATGTTCAGGAATTCAATCCCCGGCAAAAGCTTTACAGCCGACAATGCGAACCCGACTGAAAAAATCAAAATTCCAACGATAAAAAGCTTCAAAATCCTGCCCGGAAAATTTTTATTGAGAAGATAAACTGCGGAGTAAGCTGCAATCAGCAGGAATATGTAAGGAAGGAAAATGACTCCTCCGGCAAAAATCTGGAGCGCTGCAAAAATACCTGCAATGATTGAATTAAAAATGAAATTCTTGTCCCTGAGAGCTTTTATTGTAAACAGCAAAATAAAAGGGACTAATGAGTAGCCTTCAAGAACCATTATGTTCCCGGTGGCAACAAAAGTGTGAAGATACCCGTTGAACATGTAAATCAATGCGGAAATGAAAGCTGCATGCCTGTTCTTGCACAAATAAAGTGCAAGGAAATACATGCTTAAGCCTGCAAGAAATAAATGGAAAATCACGCTTAGGTTCATTGCCAGATATATGTTTCCAATCAGCAATATAAGCAAAAGGTTGATGTCAATGAAATAATACTCAGGCTGCGCAAACAAAGGCCTTCCGCTGTAATAGTATGGTGTCCACAAAGGCAGCTCATGCATTTTAAGCGACTCTTTCATGTTGTAGGAATAAAAGGTTACGTCATTGATGTAATGCACATTGTTCATTATGCTTGCCGAGCTTATTATATTGTGAAAGAAAAATATTGACAGAAGCAACAGGATAAATGCGTAGAAATTCTCCCTTGCAAAATTTTTAAGGCTGAAAATGATTTTCCCCACTTTGACTTTTGGATAGAAGATATGTGTATTTAAAGCTTTATTAAATTTTCAAGTTTGCAATGGCCAATCATAATCTATTTAAACAATATGCAATTTGCCTTTCATCGAAATATTATGCAAAGCAGAATTAAGCTAAATCAAATTCTTTTGGCCGCTTACCTCATAATCATCTCCATCCTGCTCAAAAAAATATTGTTTGCTCCTTTAGCCATCGCTGCACTTTTGATTATATTTGACGCGTACATCAACGCAGACTTGAAAAACTTGCTGTACCTGGCTGCAGCAGCCATTCCATTCCTCCCTTTTCTTTTCATATTCTTATTCTACCTGCCGTTTGCGGTCTATGGATACATATTTGACGACTCCCATTTCATTAAAAAATATATTTTTGGGTATGCAGTTTCTTTTTTTTCCGCGGCAGCTGTTTACATAATCTCAATTTTGGCAAATATAGCAATTGACTGGAAATTTTTGGCCATTGCTTACTATCTTCCGGTTGCGATAGTCATCTTCAGGATATTCAGAAAGCGCGATGGCATTAAGGCGCTGATTTCAATATATAAAATTGAGTCAAAAGAGCTGGCAGTTTTGATTGTAAGCCTTTTGTTTTTGTTTTATGTTGCAGGCCAGATTGTAAACGGCCATAATCTGTACATGTCAAACGGAACTTACGTGTACACAAAATTTTTCTCTGTCTTTTGCGGGCTGGAAAAATTCAATGAAGTTCCCCAGTACGACCAAAAAATCGGCGAGGGCGAGCAATTGTTTTTGACAGACACGCCAACTTTCTATTCCAACCTTGCATTCATCAACAGGATACTTGGCTGGATTAATCCAGTGCTTTTTTACAACTCCATTAATGTTTTTATTATCTGGCTGTCCATAATGGGAGCATGGCTGCTTATTTACGAGCTGCTTAACAGGGAAAAGCACGATTATTTTACTTATATTCTTGCAATCATCGGAGCTTTGTCGATTGTGCTGAGCTTTACGTATCTGCAGCTTTTTGAAAGCTTCAAGCAGGCTTCATCATTCCCTTTTGATTTTCTTGCGCTGGCGATAATAGCATCGTCTGTAAAAAAGCCTGTTTATTTATTGGCGGCAATCACGGCCCTTATGGCGTCTTTCTTGACACATCCGACAAAAAGCGCCGGCGCCATTTTAATAGCAGGATTTTATTTGTTATTGTCCATTGTTTTAGAAAATCCAAAGGAGAAGATTTCCAATTCAATCTTATACCTTAAAAAAAACAAATTGATAATACTTTTAATTGCAATAATCTTTCTGCTTATTCCTGTTTTTTACCTGTTTCCCGGGTATTATTACAAAAATTACGCCAGGTCAGGCCATTTTCCCTCGATTTCAGAAATTCATCCTGCGGATTATATAACGGAATTTTTTTCGGATAAAAATACAAACCCCTTGTCTTTCAAGTATCCCGATTTGCGAAGGATTGACGAAAAAAAGTACGGGTTCTTCTTCACATTTTTTGGAATTGCTTCCTTGTTATGGGTTTTGTATAATTTTAAAAATATGCATTTCAAAAAGACAGCCATTTTTTCCATGGCTTTCATCCTTCATTTTGCAGCCTCGTCAATAATCGCTTTTGTCCCGCCGTTTGTGCAGGGTGAGTACAATTACAGGACTGCAATCCCATTTTTGCTTGTTGCCCTTATAGCCTGCATTGCAGTTGCCATATGCAATTTCGGCAGCAAACCAATAAAAATCTTTTTGATCGTAGTTTTTTTTGCGGCATTTTTGCACGCCTCTTATTTTGTGAAGCAAAATCTTGCAAACATACACGCAGAGGAAATTATTGCAGGGCAAACATTCAGCAGCGAAATAAATTTTATAAATCAGCTTCCTATAGACGGAAGGATAATAACTTTCGGGATGTACTCAAATGCGGTTGACACCGCCATGTCCGCCCTGACAAATCATTATTTTTCAAGATATGGGTATCTGCAGTGGGATTTTGAGGACAACATTTACGACAGGCTTACATCAATGAACTCATTCGGAATTCCGGAATTGATTGAGCCTTTGTCCAGCAACGAATTCTCAAACTATCTCAGGTTAGGTGGCTACAAATATGCATTCCTTAACCTATGCCATCCGTCCGGCGCGCTTGTTGCAAGAAAACTGTACCCGGATAATTCCTACCTCCTCTACCAGAATCAGGCAAACAAATGCTTTGTATTCCTTGAAATAAACAATTCAAACTATGCAGAGCAGGTTGACATTTCCAAAAATGTAAATGAATCTGAATATAAAAATGAAACTGGATATTGGCACGTGACTTTCAACAAAAACAAAAAAATTCATAATTTCAATCTGGAGCCTTACTGGAACTATGTTGTCACTAATCCAAAGAAGCCTGTTCCTTTAGCTTTTAGCCATTCAAATCCAAATCAGGTGGAAATTCTTGGCAATTTCAAAAAAAATGGATGGGTTGTGTTCAAGGAGGAATATTTCCCGAGGTGGAAAGCCTACATGGGCGGAAAGGAAATACCGCTGATAGCGACAAACAACCGCATGATGCTCATGAGAACAGAAGAAGGAAATAAAATTGAGCTTGTTTACTCAATGCCCGGAATTGAAAACATTGCCGTCTTTGTTTCTTTGCCGGCTTTGATAGCCTTGATTTTTATTTTTGTAATTGCGGTTTGATTTTATTTTTTTAATGATGCAGTTTCACTATTTTGTCTATCAATTTTGTTGTTGAATAGCCTTTTTCCATTTTTTCAATCACAATTTTCCCATTATTTTTCTCAACAACGTTTTTTTCTATGATTTGGCCCATTTTATAATCTCCTGCTTTTACATGAACATTTGGCTTTAGCTTTGCAATCCATTTTACAGGAGTGTTTTCATTGAAAAGAAAAGCATAATCAACGCTTTCCAGTCCTGCCAAAACTCCGATGCGGGATTTCTCGTCATTAATCGGCCTTTTGTCGCCTTTATTCTGCTTTACAGAAGCGTTTGTATTTACACCCACAATGAGAATGTCGCCAAGCTTTTTCGCTTCTTCAAGATATTTAACATGCCCAAGATGGAGAATGTCAAAAACGCCATTGGTTGTTACGATTTTTTTATTTTTAGATTTTAATTTTTGGACTATTGGAATTAATTCTTCTAATGTTTTGATTTTTTTATTGATTGTCATTTTTAATTATCCATTCTGCAGCGTCCAGCAGATCTTTTGCAAAATAATCAGGCTTGACGTCATTTTTTGCGTTCATTCCATTCCCAGTTAAGACATGTATTGTCTTGCAGCCTGCATTTTTTCCAAGCTCGAAGTCGCTTTTCCTGTCGCCGATTACAAATGATTTTTTTAAATTAATTCCAAACTCTTTCTCTGCTTCCTTCAAAAACTTTATTTTTGGCTTGCGGCATTCGCAGTTTTCTTCCGGCGTGTGCGGGCAATGATATGTTTTCTCAATTTTAATCCTGTGCTTTTTTAATACATCAATAAAGTGTTTGTTAAACTTCAAAAAATCTTCAAGCCTGTAAAGGCCTCTGCCGATGCCTGACTGGTTTGTCACAATAAATAATTTATGGTTTTTCAATAATTTCAGCCCTTCAACAGCATTCGGAATCAATTTGAAGTCTTCCAGTTTGTGCACGTAGCCAGGGTCCTCGACCATTATACCGTCACGGTCAAGAAATATTGCATTATTCATAAGCTTCAATTTCCTTTCTTATTTCATCGACGCTTACAGAGGCAGTTCCTATCTTCCCGACTTTTATCCCGGCTGCGATGTTTGCAAGCATAGAGGCATCTTTCAAGTCAGCGCCAGACGCAAGCGCGAGCGCGATTGTTGCAACTACTGTGTCGCCGGCGCCTATCAGGCTGTAGACTTCCTTTGCTTTTGCGGGAATATGGCTCACGCTTCCGCCTTTCTCGAACAATGCCATTCCTTTCTCTCCCCTTGTTATCAATACATTTGTGTTTAAGTGCTTCAAAAGCTTATTCCCCATTTCCAGAACAGCAGCATCTCCGTCATCTTCCATGCCGGTCATTTCGCCTGCTTCTGCATTATTTGGAGTAATCAAAGTTACATTTGAATAAAGGTCCATGTGCTTTGGCTTCGGGTCGACGATAACCGGCTTGTTGTTTTTTTTTGCAATCTGGACAATCTTATGGCTTATCTCCTTTGTTATCACTCCTTTTGCATAATCTGAAATTACGATTATGTCCACTTTCTCGATCATTTTTTCAATAAACGAAATCATCGACTCTTCGATATCTTTGTGGACATGGTCTTTTTTTTCATAATCAACCCTCAATAACTGCTGGCTTCTTCCGATGATTCTTACCTTTTGTGTTGTTGGCTTGTCATTGTCAATTAAAATTCCGTCTGTATTCACTCCTTTTTTTTCCAGTTCGCCCAGAAGAATGTTTTTTGCAGAATCATTTCCTGCAATTCCAATCATGAAAACCTTTCCGTTCAGTGCGGCTGCGTTGCTTGCGACATTGGAAGCGCCTCCAGGTGAAAAAGTTTCCTTTGAAACATGCACAACCTGCACAGGCGCTTCAGGGGAAATTCTTGAGACTTCCCCCCAAATATATTTGTCAAGCATGATGTCTCCTATGACGAGAACTTTCTTGCTGTCAAATTTTTCAAGTATTCCCAATAATTTTGCCTTATCCATACAGCCACTCCATGTAATCTTTTATTGCAGCCTGCAGATTCCATTTGGCCTTGAAACCGAGAAATTTTTCAGCATTTTTAGTATCTGCCTGCGTATTTTCCTGGTAAGTTCCTGCATAAGGATTGTCAAAGTACTCCGGCTTTAAGTCAGTTCCAAGCGCCTTGTTGATGTTCTTCACCAAATCGTTGAAATTTGTTGCTATCCCTGTCCCCGCATTATAAACTCCGCTTTTTTTTGCACCAGCAGCTTTTATCGTCGCATCAACTGCATCCTTCACGTAAATGTGGTCTCTTTTCTGCTCACCAAACTTGAAAATTCTTGGGTTTTTTCCTTCTTTGATTTGTTTGCTAAGGTGGTAAATCATGGAAGCAGGCCTGCCTTTGTGCGCCTCCCTCGGCCCAAAAACATTGAAGTACCTTAACCCTACAATGCGCATTTTGTCAAAATATGCAGAAGCCATTTCATCCATCAATAGTTTTGATTTAGCGTAAGCGCTCAGAATATCTTTTTTCTGCCCCTCTTCCATCGGCACTTTTCCATTTCCGTATATGCTTGCGGAAGACGCATAAACAAGCTTTGCTTTTTGCTTTATCGCCAATGCAATTATATTCTTGAATCCATCCAAGTTGTTTCTCAGCATCTCGTCATCATTTTGGAATCTTGGGTCAGTGATGGAAGCCTGATGGAAAATAACATCGAATTTTTCCTTTAGATCAAACGGCTTCGATATGTCCAATTTTAGAAACTTTCCTTTGAACCCTTCAAGGTTTTTTTTATCGCCCGAGAACAAATTGTCAGCTGCGACAACATCATTTTTCTGCCTTTCCAGCTCGAGAGCCAGGTTTGAGCCGATAAATCCAGCGCCTCCGGTTACTAACATTTTTGCCATTTTAGTTTTTGTCAGATTTATGGTAAATCATGTTTCAAATAGTTCTTTTTCGACTAATTCACATATAATATGTCCTGCTAACATGTAACCTTCTTGTATTCTTGGTGTATCATCAGAAGGCACATGTAAACAAATATCTACTTTATCTTTTAGTAAACCACCTTTTCTGCCTGTAAATGCTATTGTAATTCCACCTATCTCTTTAGCTTTCTCAATTGCCTTAATTACATTTTTGGAATTGCCGCTAGTACTAATTCCAATAACAACATCCCCTTTTCTTACACAACCTTCAATTTGTTTCTTGAAAACTTCTTCAAAGCTGTAATCATTTCCAATAGCAGTTAAACTTACATTGTCAGTTAAAGCCATAGCTGGTAGTGATTTTCTATCAAAATAATAACGAGACACTAACTCAGTGGCCAAGTGCATACTATCTGCACAACTGCCGCCATTACCGAAAAAGATAACTTTGCCATTATGCTTGTAGCAATTTATGATGGTTTCGGCCACTTTCTTAATTGAATCTTTGCATTCCGATAATTTTTCTATAGTCTCCTTATGCTCGCTTATTCTTTTTAATATTAAATTTTCCATTTTAGTATGAATATTTCATACCTTATTTATAAATGTTTCGCTTTTAAATTATATACTATAGGATATAAAAATATATAAAGTAATACCTTTTACTACTTATTCAT